>Ga0214919_10005261_pt1 | contig 18466 bp, 18 predicted proteins | sample LL1503_MetaG_FD_177994 | JGI IMG/M metagenome (GOLD analysis project Ga0214919, IMG submission 177994) | Freshwater microbial communities from Lake Lanier, Atlanta, Georgia, United States - LL-1503 | ecosystem: Environmental > Aquatic > Freshwater > Lake | place: USA: Georgia | collected...
GTATTTTTGAGGGAAAATTAAAACTTAAAAAAACTTGCTGTATCAATATACCGCTGGTTTTTTTAAGTTTTAATTTTTACCAAAAAGACGAAGCTAATGCGATCAATAGATTTTTAGTTTGGTATAAGATCAAGAGTAATGAGATCATCAACGCTTATGCGTCAAGGATGACGAATATTTTTTAGTATTCTAAATCTTCCTACGATAAGAAATAGCTTCCAGCAAATGATGTTGATGTATTATTTCACTTTCCTCCAAATCTGCGATAGTTCTAGCGACCCTTAAGATTCTGGTAATTCCGCGCATTGAAGTTGCCATTTTTTCTATCGACTTTTGGAGAATTTTTTTACATTCCTCATCAAGTTCAGTAAATTTTTCTAAAGTTTTGCCATCAATTTTAGAATTTAATTTTGGTAAATTATCCATTGCTGACTCTTTTTCATACCGAGCTTTCTGAATGTTGCGAGCGTTTAGAACTCTGGCGGCAATGGTTTTTGAATCTTCCCCCCTAGAAGGATTGGTGGCAAAAATATCAACTTGAGGTACATTGATTGAAATGTCGATGCGATCAAGTAACGGACCAGAAATTTTATTTTTATATTCTTCGCCACAAGTTGGTGCTTTTTTACATTCTCTAGTGGCATCTCCTAAATATCCGCAGCGACAAGGGTTCATAGCACTAACCAATTGAAAATTTGCTGGATAAGTTATTCTAGAATTGACGCGTGAAATACTGACATTGCCAGTTTCAAGAGGTTGACGCAAAGAGTCTAAAACTTGTCGTGGAAACTCCGCCAATTCATCTAAAAAAAGCACGCCATTATGAGATAACGAAACTTCTCCTGGCTTAGCTTTAGTTCCGCCTCCAACCATTGCTGGCATTGAGCAAGAATGATGTGGATCACGATAAGGTCGGTGAGTAATTAATTTTCCATCTAAAATTTGACCGCTAATACTGTGAATTGTGTTGATCTCAAGAATTTCATCTAATTCTGGGCTTGGCAAAATACCTGGTAATCTCGAGGCTAGCATTGATTTTCCAGTTCCTGGAGGACCAATTAATAAAATATTATGACCCCCAGCGGCAGCGATTTCTAAAGCGCGTTTGGCAGCGCCTTGACCTTTAATATCAGATAAATCTGGATAAGTTATTTTTTCAAAAATCTTTTTATTTTCTGGTCTTGATAAAAATTGCTCACCTTTAAAATGATTAATTAAAGATATTAAATCGGGGGCAGCTAAAATTTCTAAATCCCCCGCCCAAGCTGCTTCCTTACCATTTATTTGTGGACAAATTATACCACAATTTCTTTGATTTGCGCCAATTGAGGCTGAAATTGTGCCATTGATAGAATTTATTGAGCCGTCTAAAGAAAGTTCCCCCAAGGCAAAAAAATCATTAACTGATTTTTGTTCTAAAATTCCCATTTCAATTAAGATTCCCAAAGCAATTGGTAAATCAAAATGTCCACCTTCTTTTTGCAAATCAGCGGGCGCTAAATTAACGGTGATTTTTTTATAGGGCCAAGGAAGGCCAGTGGAAGAGATAGCGGCTCTCACTCTTTCTTTAGATTCACCAACTGCTTTATCAGGTAATCCAACAATTGAAAATGTTGGCATACCATCAGAAATTTTAACTTGAACATCAACTTCAACAACATCAATACCAAGAAAAGAAAAGGTTTTTATTTTAGCGACCATTTAGAGTTTTTTTAAAAAGAAAATTTAGAAATAATGTCAAAGTGAATTTTGATATTAGGCTGTGGTGAAGCCTATGGTTTTCCGTGATGTGGATTTGTGGTGATGTGTATTTAGTTTGCGATGAAAACTAAATACGGGACATATTCTTAATTTTGAAAAAAATATTACAACCAATCTAGGGTTTAATAGAGAAAATATATTTCTACCTATGGTAGAAATAAGAAAAATTCATTACAAGCCATAAACCCAGCAATTATAGTGACTTTCAGGAATTAATTTTTAATTTTAAAAAACTAATAAATAAAAAATATGCAATAAAAAACCAGCCTATAAAAATATAGGCTGGCTAAAAAATATTCTTTTTTAATTTTTTTACTGAAGTCTTGCTCTTAAAGCTTTTGTAGCATCAACCATGTATTTTAAAGCTAATTTAGTTTCTGGCCAATCACGAGTTTTTAGACCGCAATCTGGATTAACCCAAATTTGCTCTGGTTTTAACACGCTTAAAGCCTTGTCTAGCAAGTTTTCCATCTCTTCTTGCTTAGGAACTCTTGGAGAGTGGATATCATAAACACCTGGTCCAATTTCATTTGGATATTTGAAGTTGATGAAAGCATTTAATAACTCCATATTAGAACGAGAAGTTTCAATTGAAATTACATCAGCATCCATATCGGCAATAGCGTGAATGATGTCGTTAAATTCAGAATAACACATGTGAGTGTGAATTTGAGTGCGATCTCCAACGCCAGAAGCGCTGATTCTGAAAGCTTCCACAGCCCATTTCAAATATTCTGCCCAGTTTGATTTTCTAATTGGCAATCCTTCTCTTAAGGCAGCTTCGTCAATTTGAATGATTTTAATTCCAGCGTTTTCTAGATCACAAACTTCATCACGAATTGCAAAAGCAATTTGTAAAGCGGTAGTTTTTCTAGGTTGATCATCGCGTACAAAAGACCATTGCAAGATAGTGATTGGTCCAGTCAACATGCCTTTCATGATTTTTTTAGTCAGGCTTTGAGCATATTTTGTCCACTGCACTGTCATGGCTTTAGGACGAGAAACATCGCCAAAAATTACAGGAGGTTTTACACAGCGAGAGCCATAGCTTTGTACCCAGCCATTTTGAGTGAAGAAAAATCCACTTAATTGTTCGCCAAAATATTCTACCATGTCGTTACGCTCAAACTCACCGTGGACCAAAACATCCAAGTCAATTTCTTCTTGAAATTTTACAGTGCGAGCAGTTTCTTCTTTGATGAATTTTTCATAATCAGAAACAGAGATTTTTCCAGCTTTAAATTCAGCGCGAACCCTTCTAACTTCTTTAGTTTGAGGGAATGAGCCAATTGTTGTAGTTGGTAAAATTGGTAAAGAAATATGATTGGTTTGAATTTCCTTTCTTTCTGGATAAGAACTTTTGCGATTCATCAATGAATCATCAATGTCAGAAACTCTTTTCTGTATATCGGGATTGTTAATTCTTGTTGAAGTTTTTCTATCAGCAATGGCTTTTTTATTAGCAGCAATTTCGTTGGTAACTTGCTCTTTTTCACCATCAGCGGCTTTGGCAATAATTGCAATTTCAGCAAGTTTTTGAGTGGCAAAAACTAACCAAGTTTTTAATTCTGCATCTAAAGCTTTTTCTGAACTTAGATCAACTGGCACATGTAATAATTGGCAAGAAGGAGCAATGATTACGCGGTTAGCACCTAGTTTTTCAACAGCTTTTTTTGCAATCGAAATTGAATTTTCAAGATTATTAATCCAAATATTTCTGCCATCAACCAAACCCAAAGATAAAGATTGATCAGGTTTTACAAGGTTTAAAGCTTCTTCAAATTGTTCTGGAGCGCGAACTAAATCAATATGAACTGAATCAGTGCCAAGGTTAAATGCTAATTCAGCATTATCGCCAAGAGTGTCAAAATAAGTCGCTAAATTGATTTTAATATTTCCAGCAAATTGTTTAATTTTTTGATATGCTGAGATGTAAGATTTGATTGCGTCAGCAGATAAGTCGGTAACTAAAAAAGGCTCATCAATTTGAATTTCTTTTACACCAATTTCTTGTAATTTTACAAAAACTTCTTGGTAAGCTGCTAAAAGATTTTCTAATAAATCTAACTTGTTAAAATCTTCAGTTGTTTTGCCTAAAAGCAAGAAACTTACTGGACCAATGATGGTTGGTCTGGTTTCAATTCCAAGATTTTTTGCTTCCAAATAATCATTAAAAATTTTAGTAGAAGAAAGTCTGAATTCTTGATTTTTGTTAAATTCAGCAACAATGTAATGGTAGTTTGTGTCAAACCATTTAGTCATTTCCATTGCAGTAACATCGATGCCATCTTTTTGAGCGCCACGAGCCATGGCGAAGAATAAATCTAAATCAACATTTCCGCCTTCAAATTTGAAGCGATCAGGAATTGCGCCAAAAAGAGCGATAGAATCAAGGATTTGATCATAAAATGAAAAGTCATTTGATGGAACAAAGTGAATTCCAGCATCTTTTTGAGTTTGCCAGTTTTTAGATTTAATTTCTGATGATATTTGTTTTAATTCATCAATTGAAATCGCGCCTTTCCAATAGCTTTCAATAGCTTTTTTAAGTTCACGGTTAGCGCCAATTCTTGGGAAACCCAAAGTTGCGGTCTTAAGCATAGTTTTGTAAATTGTAAGTTAATGCAAGGCTTTGCAAATAATTATTTGAGGGCAGGCTTGCCTAGGGTTTGTTAAAAAACTCTAAAAAAACTTTTCTAAAAGATAAAAAAACCCAACGATTGAACCAACAATTGCGGCGGTTTTGATGGTTATTTTTGCTTCCAAAATTTCTAAATCTTTTTTGGTTGCAAGATTATGTTCAAGATAGTCAGTAAAAATTTCAACTTGCGCTTCTGCTTGCTTTTGAGTAAACCCAGCTTCTTTAAGGCGATGAAGAATTTTTATTGGATTATTTAAATAAACTTTTTCCATAACTGTGGCGTTCATAGTAGTGATTTGAATTTTAAATGGTGATTAAAATGGTTTAAAACCAGAGAGAAGGTAATTTCAAATTGCTTAAAATCAAGGATGATTTGCTGATATCGATGGTAATTTTACCCTTTAATATCATTAAGATATTGCCGCTATAATTTAACCGTCGGTTGAGCGTAGTCGAAACCATCAGAAGGTTCTTGCTGCGACTTTAAATGCATAGTAGGAACCTTCTGATGGTTTCGACTACGCTCAACCGACGGTTAATAAAGAAAGTGGTAGTAACAATCAATAATCTCTCAATTAGAATTTTATCCTCATTTTCTTCCTGTATATTCTTGTCCAGAATTTTCCTTTCCCACTTCTTCCAAAGTAACTGTTCCGCGACTAGGTGAGGCAGCTCTTCTGGGTGCGTCCAGCAACCTTTGTAGATCAAGCTCAAAAAGAACTCTTGGTCTTAATTCTTTTTCTCCAGTAGGGGTTGTAAAAAGTTTATCTTCAATGCCAACTTCATTAAATCCTAAGCTTTTTTGTAATTTAATAGAGCCTTCGTTGCCAGGATGCGCAGTTGCAACAACTTTAGTTATCGGACTACCAGCAATCTCCATCGGCACGCCTTCTTTCATCATCCCTAAAAGGCTTTCTAGAAATGCTTTACCAACTTCTTTCCCATATCCCTGTCCCCAAAAGTCTGGACGAAAATAAAGCATTACCTCTGCTTCTCCTGCTTTAGGAGCGACATCTTTCTTCACCTCTTCCAGACAAGCCATTCCAGCAAAATCGCCACTATCTTTTTTAAAAACCATAAATCCACTGATTGGTTTTCCATCTTTCCATAAATTAATCAAGTCTCTATGAAGTTTCCCTATTCTGTCAGAGTCTCTAGCGCCACCAGCGCCAACAAATTGCATGACTCTTTCGTCTCCCATAAGACCAATCAAATGACCCAAATCATCTTCTTGAATTGATCTAATCATTAAATTAGGTGTTTCTATGTGAGCGGAAAGATTTCCATCTGTATCTGTTGATAAAATTTTTGAAGGTCTTGATTTCATTTTTACCTCTTTATTTGAGTTAAATAATGTTCAGCATTAAAATTAATAATTTAAAGCGGGTTGGCATTATGCCTTTTTTTACTATTTAGTTCAACAAAAATATTCAGACTGATTAAATTTGTATAACTTGTGTTTTTCTTAGCTTAACTTAAATTGCGCCGAATTCCTTTATTAAAATTTTTTTAAAATGACTGAAATTTATAAAACCGATCTTGTTATTATTGGCGCTGGTCCAACTGGCTTATTTTCTGTGTTTGAAGCGGGAATGTTAAAAATTAAATGCCATGTTATTGATTCTTTGGAAGTAATTGGTGGGCAATGTTTGGCGCTTTATCCTGAGAAGCCAATTTATGATATTCCTGCTCATCCTTCAATTTTAGCAAGTGAATTAATCGAAAAATTAGAAGAGCAAGCTAAGCCTTTTGAGCCACTTTATCACTTGAATCAAAGAGTTGAAAGATTTGAGAAAAATTCTGATGGTAGTTTTACTGTTACAACTTCCAAGCATAATATCATAAATTGCAAAGCAATTATTATTGCTGCTGGTTGCGGAGCTTTCGGGCCAAATCGTCCGCCTCTTCACGCAATTGAAGAATTTGAAGGAAAATCAGTTTTTTATTCAATTCGTTCAAAAGCAGAATTTGCTAATAAAAATGTGGTTATTGCTGGTGGTGGAGATTCGGCGGTTGATTGGGCTTTAAGTTTGGCGCCAATTGCTAAAAAAGTTTTTGTGGTGCATCGTCGCGATAAATTTAGATGCGCCCCTGAAAGTGCCGATCAGATGAAAAAATTGGCTGATTCAGGAAAAATTGAAATGGTAATTCCTTATCAGCTTGATGGCTTGAAAGGCTTAAATGGAAAGTTAGAAGCGGTTTTGGTAAAAGATTTTGATGGAAATGTTAAAGAGCTTGAAGCTGATTATTTATTACCATTTTTTGGTTTGGCAATGGAGCTTGGCCCGATTGCAGAGTGGGGTTTGAACTTACATAAAAATCATATTGAAGTTGATGTGGCAACAATGCGAACATCAATTGCAGGGGTTTATGCGGTTGGTGATATTGCAACTTACAAAAATAAATTGAAGTTGATTCTGAATGGCTTTGCTGAGGCAGCAACCGCTTGTCATGACATTCGTAAAATTGTGCATCCTGACGAAGTTTTTCATTTTGAATATTCTACTTCTAAGGGTGTTTCTTAAATTTAATTTTTTAAACCATGTTAAGTAAGTTAAGAATAAAAAATTTTAAAAGTTGGAAAGATACTGGCGAAATCAATATGGCGCCAATAACAATGTTTTTTGGCGGAAACAGTTCTGGTAAAACTTCGCTTCTGCATTTCTTATTGATGTTGAAACAGACTGCTGAGTCTAGAAGTTATTCGGGACAAGTTTTAAATTTTGATGGCATTGTTAATTTAGGAAATTTTAAAGATGTTGTTCGAGATCATGAAAATAAAAACTCAATTTATTTTTTGATATCAGCTTCACAGAGAGCTTTTTCGCGATATAGTTGTGAAGAAATTTCAGCTTCAATTGTAGAAGAGAGAAAAAGTTTAGTAATCAAGGAATTTCATGCAAAACTTCCAAAAAAAGATAAAAAAAGAGAAGATCTTATAAATGGCGAAATGCAGAAAATGATAAAATCTGTAGATGAAAAAGATAAGGTTTTAAGATCGATTAGATGGTCTGGTTTAATTTCTGATTTAACTATGTTTATTGATTATATTGGACCTTTGAGAAATTTTCCAGAAAGGCACTATCAATGGAAAAATAATTTTCCTTCAGAAGTTGGAAAAGGAGGGGAATTTACTATTCAAACAATTATTGCTTCTAACTTAAAAAATGGAGATTTAGAGAAAAAGATTGCCGCAGCATTAAAAAAGATGGGATTAATAGAAAGCTTCAGAGTTAAGCCTATTTCAAAAAACAGAGATGACTATTATGAGGTTAAAGTAAAAAAAACTAAATTTTCGGCAGAAGTTTTATTGCCCGATGTTGGCTTTGGCGTTTCTCAAATATTGCCTATAATTACCGCTCTTTTTCAATCTAGCGAAGGAGCAACTTTAATTTTAGAGCAGCCAGAAATTCATCTTCATCCTAAAGCGCAAATTGAATTAGCAGATGTTATTATTGATGCTGTGAAAGAAAGAAAAATTCAGGTGATAATTGAAAGCCATAGCGAACATTTCTTAACAAGAATCCAAACTAGAATTGCTGACGAGACAATTTCAAAAGAGTTTGCCAAACTTTATTTTTGTAAAAATGAAAAGGGTTTTTCTGAGTTAGAAGAGTTAGTGGTTGAGGAGTCTGGAAGAATCACGAATTAGCCACCGAATTTTTTTGGAAACATGTTGGAGGAAACTTCAAATAGAGTTAAGGCCTTTAGAAATCGTAAAACACCAAAAATTAAAGCCAAATGAAGAAAGTATTTGTTGTTGATACCAATGTTTTCATAGTTGCGAGTCAGGAAAATCATGATTTAACTGATTGCTGCTATGAGTTCTTGAATCAGCTTCTAGAAAAGCGTCACAATATTTTGATTGATGATTTTTTTGATCAAAATTCAAATAAATTTATTAGCGACATTGCGGCTGAGTATTCTAATAATTTATCATCACAAGATGTGGCGTTTTGGATTCTGCGAGAGATATACTCTTATGAGCCAAATGGAATAATAAAAAGGGTGAAGGTAAGAAAGGATAAAAACAATAAATACTACATTGATTTCCCCAAAGATTCTAATCTAGAAGGTTTTGATAAAAGTGATAGAAAATTTGTAGCCGTTGCAATTGCGAGCAAAGAAAATCCTGAAATATTGAATGCTGTGGATTCTGATTGGAAGGATTTTGAAGATGCTTTAAAAAAATATGTAAAACTTAAATTTCTCTGTAAATAATGTTCTCCAAACTAGAATTCCTAATCGCCTCCCGCTACTTACGCTCAAAGCGCAAAGAAGGCTTTATCTCTGTCATCGCAATTTTCTCTTTTGTGGGAATTATGATTGGCGTTGCCACTTTGATAATTGTGATGTCGGTGATGAATGGCTTTCGTTATGAATTAGTTGATAGAATTCTTGGTATAAATTCTCACATTACGGTTTACAGCAAAAATCAGCAGATTGCTAATTATCCAGAATTAGTAGAAGAGATTAAAAAAATTCAAGGTGTGAAATATTCAAATCCAATTGTTGAAAGTCAGGCGATGTTATCTTCTAAAGCCAAGAATGCTGGTGGTTTAATCAAAGGAATTAGGTTGGAAGATTTAAAAAATAAAACTTTGATTTTTAATAATATTACCGCTGGTTCAATAGAAAAAATTGCTGAAAAAAATTCAGTTTTAATTGGCTCGGCAATTGCGCAATCGATGAATTTAAAAGTTGGTGATGAAATAAAAATTGTTTCTGCTGAAACCAGCGACACCATAATTGGCTCAATTCCGCGTATTAAAACTTATGAGGTTGGTGGCGTGTTTGATAGTGGTTTGTACGAATATGATTCCACAACTGTCTTCATGAATTTTGATATGGCGCAAATTCATTTTCGTTTTCCTGAAGTGGTTTCTGGAATTGAAATTTTTGCTAATGACGCAACTAATTTAGATCTGGTAAAAGATGGTCTTTACAATATTTTAGTGCAATATCCAGATCTTTACGCTGTAGATTGGCAGCAGTCAAATTCAGGCTTCATTGACGCTTTGAAAGTTGAAAGAACCGTAATGTTTTTGATTTTAACTTTAATAATTTTAGTGGCATCTTTCAACATCATTTCCAGCATGATAATGTTGGTTAATGATAAGAATAAAAACATCGCGTTGCTTCGCACACTTGGCATGACAAAGGCTTCTATTATGCGTATTTTTCTAATTTGCGGCTCTTCAATTGGATTTGTTGGAACTTTTTTAGGGCTTTTAATTGGCGTGGTTTTTTCAGCCAATATTAACAGCATTAAATCTTGGTTAGAATCGGCAACTAATACAGATTTATTTAATCCAGCAATTTATTTTCTCTCAACTTTGCCTTCAAAAGTTTTTGTATCTGATGTGGTTTTAATTGTGGGAATGGCTTTGGTAATTTCTTTTCTTGCCACGCTTTATCCCGCTTATAAAGCAAGTAAAGCTAATCCGGCAGAGATTTTGAGATATGAGTAAATCTGTGCTAAATATAAAAAGATCTTGAAACAAGTTCATAATGACAAGTTGAAAAATATACTTCCACATCGCGTCATCCTGAACTTGCTTCAGAATCTCTTAAAGGTTTGATATTTTTCTTAAAAAGTTAAAACCAAAGATCCAGTACTAGCTCGGCTTTCTAAAGCTTGATGAGCTTGCGCTGCATCTTTGAAATTAAACGATGTAATTTGTGGCTTTAAAATTCCTCTCTCCAAAGCGTTAAATACTTCATTAGCTGATAAAGCCAACTCAACTCGATTAGATTTGTAAAGCGCCATTGTTGGGCGGGTGATATAAAGTGAGTTTACGAATAGATCGCTTAAGTCAAGTTTTTCAGTATTTCCAGAAGCTTCGCCATAGCTAACGCACATTCCCATTGGCCATAAGCATTCTAAAGATTTTTCCAAAGTATCTTTTCCAACTCCGTCATAAACCACGCCAACACCATGCCCCTGCGTAATTTTAGCTAATTCTTCTACAAAATTATGAGTGCTATAATTTATGACATGAGAGCAGCCATTGCCTTGAGCAAGAGGAATTTTTCTATCACTTCCAACAGTGCCAATAACTTCAATTCCTAAATATTTTGCCCATTGACATAAAAGCTGTCCAACCCCGCCAGCGGCGGCATGAACTAGAATTTTTTTAGCTCTAACCGCAATATAAACGCGATGCAATAAAGCGTGCGCCATAAGACCCTTAGCCAAAGAAGCAGCAACTTGAACATCGCTTAAACTTTTAGGAGGAATTACTAAATGATATTGATTAATCACTCTTTTTTCAGCATAAGCCTCATGAGGACCTGTGGCATAAGCAACGCGATCACCAACTTTAAAATCAATAACTCCCGGACCAACTGATTCAATTATTCCGCATCCTTCAAATCCAATGGAGGTTGGCATTTTGCTAATTTTGTACTGACCACGACGAAAACAAACATCAAAAAAATTCACGCCAATTGCTTTATGTTTAATCACCACCTCGTCTTTTTTGGCCTTTGGATCTGCAATCTCTGTTGCTTTCAAAACGCTATGATCACCAGTTTTATTTAGGATAAATGCTTGCATTTTTTCTTATCTTTTTAAGATTTAAGGAATATTAATTGTAACAAAAGAGATCTTGAAGCAAGTTCAGGATGACGCAACCGAGAATATTTCAATTTTAACCACCTCTAAATGCAACATCAAAATTTATTTGTTTTCGATATTGAGACAATTCCCGATATCGCAGCCGCTAAAAGATTACTAAATCTTGAAACTGATGACAAAAATGAATTACGAGAAGCTCTAGTTGAATATCATTTAAAAATTACCGATGGCAAGAATTCTTTTTTGCGTCAGCCTTTTCAAAAGATAGCGGCAATTAGTTTTTTAGAAGCAGAAATTGTTCGTGATTTTTCAGGGCAAGAATTTTACCAAATTAAGGATATTCGTTCAGGTGGCGATTTAGCTAGTTTGGAAGGTGATTTGGTTAGGGGATTTTTCTCTCACCTTAAAAAAAATATTTCAAGATTAGTCAGTTTTAATGGCAAAAATTTTGATCTTCCTGTTTTAAAATATGCTGCGATGAAGAATGATGTGGAGGCGGGCTGGCTCTATAAAATGGGTGATAAATGGAACAATTATAATCAAAAATTTTCACTGGATTGGCATTGCGATTTGGCTGATGCTTTTTCAGATTTCGGTGCTTCAAGCAAAGTTAAAATGAACGAACTTTGTGCAGCCTTTAATTTACCTGGAAAAATTGGTGTTGATGGTTCGCAAGTTACACAGATGTTTGATGATGGAAAATTGCAAGAGATTAGAAATTATTGCGAAACTGATGTGATTAATACTTATCTGCTTTATTTGATTTATCAGCATCACAACGGCTCAATGTCTAAAGATGCTTTTGTGAAATGTAAGGCTAATTTGGTAGAATTTTTAGAAAAAAACTCAAAAACAAGGCCACATTTTGGGGAGTTTTTGGCGGAGATGAAAATAAATAATTAGCAGATTTATGATTTCAATATGGAGGGTTGAGGATGATATTGAGGTTTTTGCAATTGCCTAAGCGGAAGCAAATTCTTGATACAACTTCCTTAATTTAGTCGCCACTTCCCCAGCTTTTCCACTACCAATAACTTTACCATCAATTTCCACAACTGGTCTTAAAATCAGCGTAGAGCTAGTCAAAAACACTTCTTTAGCCGCAAGCATATCTGCAACAGAAAAACCCTCCTCTTCAACTCTTAACCCATCTTTTTTAGCCAATTCAATCAAACGATTTCTGGTAATGCCGCATAAAATCAAATTATCAGGATTTTTTGTGATTATTGTTCCAGTGTTGTCAACAATGAAAGCGTTGGCATAAGTGGCTTCAGTAACAACTCCATCTCTAACAAAAATTGCATCATCAACTCCAGCATCTTTAGCTTTTTGATTGATTAAAGTTGAAGCTAAAAGTGCCACGGTTTTAATGTCGCAACGCTTCCATCTAATATCTTCATGAGTCATAACTCTAAAGCCTTTAGAAAATTCTTCATTAGACATTTTTTTGCCTTCAGCAACTGTGGCAATAATTGAAGGAGTTAAATTTTTAGGGCAGCTTGGTGTGCGAACATGAGTGCCACGAGTGATTTGCAAATAACAAAAACCATCAGATAAATTATTTCTAAAAAATAATTCTAAAGTCATTTCAGTAAGCCATTTTTTAGAAAGATTATGTTCAATATTAATTTCCTTAAGGCTACGAAATAAACGATCTAAATGGCCTTCGCCATCAATTAATTTACCATTTTTCAAAAGTGTAACTTCATAAATTCCATCAGCAAATTGAAAACCACGATCTTCAATATGAACGAAACATTTTTCGTGAGGTAAAAATTCACCATTTAAAAAACTAATTCTATTTGTCATAAAAATTTATTTTAAGATTGTTTTGCCTGCATATTTAGCCTTTGTGCCTAAATATTCTTCGATACGAATTAACTCATTATATTTTGCGGTTCTGTCAGATCTGCAAAGTGAACCAGTTTTAATTTGTCCAGCATTGGTGGCAACTGCAATATGAGCAATTGTGGTATCTTCAGTTTCTCCTGATCTGTGTGAAATAACATTGTTGTAACCAGCGGATTTAGCTAAATTAATAGCATCTAAAGTTTCGCTTAAAGTACCAATTTGATTGAATTTAACCAACATGGCATTCGCCATATGATTAATAATTCCTTGCTGTAAAATTTTTGGATTAGTTACAAATAAATCATCGCCAACCAATTGAATTTTTTTACCCAAAGCAGCGGTAATGTTTTTCCAACCCTCATAATCATTTTCAGCAAAAGCATCTTCAATTGAGAAAATTGGATAATTGTTAACAAGCTCTTCGTAATAATTAACCATTTGATCGCTGCTTAAAATTCTGCCTTCACCAGCCAAATCATATTTACCATTTTTGTAAAATTCTGTGGAAGCGGCGTCTAATGCCAAAACAACTTCTTTACCAAGTGTATATCCAGCTTTTTCAACTGCTTTAGAAACATAATCTAAAGCTTCTTTAGTTGAGTTTAAATTTGGTGCAAAACCACCTTCATCGCCAACATTGGTGTTATGTCCGTCTTTTTTTAACAAAGATTTTAAATGCTGAAAAATTTCTGCACCAATACGAATAGAATCTTTAACTGAAGTGGCTTCAATTGGCATTACCATGAATTCCTGAATATCAATTTTATTATCAGCATGTTTGCCACCATTAATAATATTCATCATTGGAACTGGTAAAACTTGGGCTTGTGATCCGCCAAGATATTCAAAAAGTGGAATTCTTTTTGAGACTGCACTGACTTTTGCAACTGCCAATGAAACAGCTAAAATAGAGTTAGCGCCAAGATTAGATTTATTTTCTGTGCCATCCATTTCAATCATCATTTGATCGATTTCTCTTTGATTAAATGGATCAAGTCCAATTAATTTTGATGAGATTTTTTTATTAACATTTTCAACTGCTTTCAAAACTCCTTTGCCTAAAAATCTTGTTTTATCACCATCTCTAAGCTCACATGCTTCAAGACTTCCAGTTGATGCACCAGATGGAACGGCGGCTAAAGCAACTGAATTATCATCTAAATGAATTTCTGCTTCCAAAGTTGGAAATCCACGAGAATCAAGAATTTCACGCGCTTTAACAAGAACTATTTTGGTCATTTTAAAATAATGATTTATTTGAATTGAGATGGTGGGAATTATGTGGATATAACCAAAATAGTCAATTTGGAATTTGATGGTAAAATTAGTTATACCATTTTAACCTGAAAACAACCATTTTCTTCAAAAAAATTATGAGCAGAAATTGTGACGAAAAGCATAAGCTGTATCAAGTGATACAGCTTATGCTTGCCGAGCAATTTATGCCAGAATTTTGCAGAAGAAAATGGGTTTTTTCAGGTTAAAATGGTATTAGATGTCTTGAGCAATTAAATAGACCTTCTTACGCTTACGCGTCATCCACCCTCTTTGAAAAAGAGGGTGGATGATTGCGTAGTAATCAGACGGGTGATTTTTGCATTCCAACTACTCATCTAGTTCATCAACAACATCCTTCCCAAATCCCGCAGCAAATTCACCAAATTTACCATTCTCAATAGCATTTCTAATATCCTTCATCAGATCTTGATAATAAAAAATATTATGCTCAGTCAACAGCATTGAAGCCAATATTTCATTGGCTTTAGAGAGATGATTTATATATGCCAAACTATGATTTTGGCAGGCATAACAAGCGCATTTTTCATCAATTGGATTTTTGTCATCTCTATATTTAGCGTTGCGAATATTGATGGTGCCTTTTCTGGTAAAAGCTTGTCCAGTGCGACCAGAGCGAGTTGGCATTACACAATCAAACATGTCAACACCACGAGCAACCGCACCAACAATATCTGATGGTTTGCCAACTCCCATTAAATATCTTGGTTTATCTGTTGGCAAAAAATCTGCCGTATAATTCAAAACTTCAAACATAATTTCTTGTCCTTCACCAACCGCCAATCCTCCAATTGCATAGCCATCAAAGCCAATTTCAATTAATTTTTCTGCCGATATTTTTCGCAAATCTTGATAAACTCCACCCTGATTTATTCCAAAAATTCCGTAACCATTTCTTTCTTTAAAAGCATCTTTTGATCTTTTTGCCCAAGCAATAGAGCGATTCATGGCATTTTGTGTATCTTCAAAACTTGCAGGAAATTGAATACATTCATCAAAAATCATGGTAATATCACTGCCAAGCATGTGTTGAATTTCAATCGATCTTTCTGGGCTGACAAAATATTTTGAGCCATCTAAATGCGAAGAAAATTCAACTCCCGCATCAGAAATTTTGCGAATTTTAGAAAGAGACATTACTTGAAATCCGCCAGAATCAGTGAGAATAGGGCCGTCCCAGCCCATGAATTTGTGAAGTCCACCAAGTTTTTCAATTAATTCAGCTGTTGGGCGCAGCATTAGATGATAAGTATTTCCCAGAATTATTTCAGCGCCTGATTTTTTAACATCAGAAACTTTCATAGCTTTAACAGTTGCAGCAGTTCCAACCGGCATAAAAGCGGGAGTTTGAATGGTTCCGTGAGCAGTAACCAACTCACCTCTTCTTGCTTTATTTTCAACGCCTTTTAAGTTGAAAGAAATTTTCTTAGATATTTTCTCGGGCATTTTTTTAGGCATTTTTTTGATAATTTTAAACAGATTTTATGAACAAGCTCAATAACTTCGCGCCATTTTTCATATTGATTTTTCTGGTTGGTATCATCGGAATTTCAACCTACAAAATCAATGCAAAACAACAGTTTAAACAAGAAGATTTATCTAAAAATGTTGAAGGCATGGCAACTAGTTTATTTTCCAAAGAGGATATCTTATTGCCAGAATTTTCTTTGCCTGACCTTTATGACGCAACTAAAGATTTCTCAAATAAAGATTTGTTAGGGAAATATTCAATCATTAATTTTTTTGCTTCTTGGTGTACAACATGTCACGCTGAACACGAAGCTTTAATGCGTTTAAAACAGGAAGGAATTGTTGATATATATGGAGTTGCTTGGCGTGACATTAACGATAATACCAAAGCCTATCTTGAAAAAAATGGCAATCCATTTACAAAAATTGTCACGGATAATAAAGCGATATTTTCAAAAATAACGGGCATTAAGGCCGTTCCAGAAACTTTGATTGTTGATGCAAATGGGAAAATGATTTTTAAATATCAGGGAAATTTAGAGGAATTTGCTATTGAAGAAATCAGAAGGATTGTGGTGAAAAAGTAGATACGGGAATGATAAATAAATTAGCAACAAAAAAATCAGCCCTCCCAAATAAATGGAAGGACTGATTAGTTTTTAGATCTTTGTAAAAAACCTTAAGCTGTTTTAGCTTTTTTCTTAACTTCTTTTTTTACCAAAACTTTCTTTTCTCTTACAATTTTAACTTCTTCTAATTTGCCAATTTTAATTAACTTCTTTTTGATTTGAGTTTTAAGGCTCTTACCTAAATCGGTAAGCTTAGAATGGCGGCAATTAACTAAGAAGCTGTCAATATTTCCATATTTATTAACAGTTCTAAGAGTAGCTGTTGTAATTTTTAGAGATAAATCAGATCCAAGAACATCACTCTTAAAAGAAAGAGTTTGTAAATTTGGTAAAAATTTTCTTCTGGTTTTGCGGTTAGAGTGAGAAACTTTATTCCCACTCATAACGCCAGTACCCAGCAACTCACATTTTCTAGACATATTATTTTTTAATTTAAAGAGAAAGAATTATGTAATTGTTGTACAATCTCTAGTTGGGCTTCCGCCACCAAGAACAGCAACTAATTTGCCAATTTTAATTAACTTATTTTTGATTTGAGTTTTAAGGCTCTTACCTAAATCAGTAAGCTTAGAATGGCGGCAATTAACTAAGGAGCTGTCAATATTTCCATATTTATTAACAGTTATAATGGTAGCTGTTATAATTTTTAGAGACAAATCAGATCCAAGAATATCTATTAAAAGAAAGAGTGTGTAAATTTGGTAAAAATTTTCTTCTGGTTTTGCGGTTAGAGTGAGAAACTTTATTCCCACTCATAACGCCAGTACCCAGCAACTCGCATTTTCTAGACATATTTATTTTTTAGCAGCTAACAGCCCTATCGCCACTAAGAAGACCAACGATTGCTGGGGCTCCAAACATAGCAGCAATACCCATAGCAACACCAATCATCAAACCCCAAGAGATTTTACCAGTGAAGAAACCAATACCAAGAGAGATAATTGCAAATGCGGCAAAAGCTTTACCAGTATTTCCAGTAACAAGTCCTAAAGCTTTACACATTGTCTCAGAAAATGCGTTACTATCTACTGTAGTACCAGTTCCTGCAGCATGAGCATTATTAGCTATTACAGGCAAAGCTGCTGGAACAACTGTAAGGAAGAAGAATGACAAAAGAACGGTTTTGGCAATAAAAGAAGTGAATTTTTTCATATTATATTTTTATTTTTTACTAAGGAGATTATTACAAAGACCTATGCGAAACAAAGGATGGAAAGTAAATTGCACTATGATTTTTAAAAATGCAATAAAAGAATTTAATTTATCCTAAAATTTTCCTAAAATTTTATTTCCCATTCTAAATTGATGTTGGTTTTTTCTTTCACTATTTTTTTAACTTCATTTCCCAAATCAATTAAATCTTGAGCGGAAGCATTGCCGTTATTAATCATGAAGTTACAATGTTTTTCAGACATTTGTGCATCTTTGTTTCTAAGTCCTCGACATCCAGATTCATCAATTAATTCCCAAGATTTTTTTGTAGTTTGGTCAAGCGGATTTTTAAATGTGCTGCCGCCAGTTTTAGCTCTTATTGGCTGCGTTGCTTCTCTTTTTTGGTTGAATTCATTTATCTTTTTTGCAATCAATTCAGAATCAGATTTTTCTCCTTTAAACAACGCTTCAACAAAAATAAAATCTTTAGCAATTTTATTTTTACGATAAGAAAATTCAAAATCATTTTCAGATAAAATATCTGAATTTTTTAACTCAACTAAATTACCATTAAAATCTACAGCTGTTGCGCTAATTAATGTTTGAGAAACATCAGATCCATAACAACCAGCATTCATTGCAATTGCTCCACCAACTGATCCCGGAATTCCAGTTAAAAATTCTAAATTAGCTAAAGCAGCATTTTTGCTGTAAAGCGCGACATTGCCACACAGGCAAGCTGCGCCAACTTTTATCAAATTTTCATCATGAGAAATTTGGGCAAATTCTCCACCAAGACGAATTGTAACTCCAGCAACTCGCATTTTCTAGACATATTTATTTTTTTAGCAGCTAGATGCCTCTTTGCCACTAAGTAGTAGGGCAGTTATATGCATTTCCGCCACTAAGAAGACCAACGATTGCTGGAGCTCCAAACATAGCAGCAATACCCATAGCAACACCAATCATCAAACCCCAAGAGATTTTACCAGTGAAGAAACCAATACCAAGAGAGATAATTGCAAATGCAGCAAAAGCTTTACCAGCATTTCCAGTAACAAGTCTTAAAGCTTTACACATTGTATC
>Ga0214919_10005262_pt1 | contig 18465 bp, 14 predicted proteins | sample LL1503_MetaG_FD_177994 | JGI IMG/M metagenome (GOLD analysis project Ga0214919, IMG submission 177994) | Freshwater microbial communities from Lake Lanier, Atlanta, Georgia, United States - LL-1503 | ecosystem: Environmental > Aquatic > Freshwater > Lake | place: USA: Georgia | collected...
GGCCCCGGCTTCGATGATGCCCTCGATGTGGCCGGTGCCGAACTTCTCGGGCTCTTTCGAGAAGCGCTTGCTCATCGCGTACGACATCCAGGCAGCGATGTCGGCGCCGGCGCCAGGCAGCGCACCCACCAGCGTGCCCAGTGCCGAGCCGCGCAGCGTTTGCACCGGGTACTGCTTCATCAGGCTCCACATGCCGGCAAAGACGTTGCCGAAAGGCCGGTCTATGGCCATCTCCGGCTTGTCACGCGCCAGCGAGAAGCGCAGCACCTCGCTGATTGCGAACATGCCGATCATCAGCGGGATCAGCGAGATGCCGCCGGTCAGCTCGGCGCTGCCAAAGGTGTAGCGCGGCGCGCCGGCCGGGTTCTCCAGCCCGACGCAAGAGATCAACAAGCCCAGCAGCATCGAGACACAGCCTTTGAGCACGTCGTTGCCGGCGATGAAGATCGCGCTGGTGAAGCCCAGCATCACCAGCCAGAAGTACTCGAATGAGCTGAATTTGAGCGCGACCTCGGCCAGCATCGGCGCGGCCACGATCAGCACCAACACGCCGAAGACGCCGCCCAACACCGAGAACACCAGGCCGGCGCCCAGCGCCAACTCGGCCTGGCCTTTTCGGGTCAGGTTGTAGGCCTCGTCGGTGTAGGCCGCGCTGGCCGGTGTGCCCGGCATTCGCAGCAAGGCGCTGGGGATGTCGCCCGAGAAGATCGCCATCGCGGTGGCGGTGACGATGGCTGCCACCGCCGGGATCGGCGCCATGAAGAAAGTGACTGGCACCAGCAGCGCGGTAGCCATCGTCGCGGTCAGGCCAGGGATCGCGCCGACAAACAAGCCGTACAGCGCTGACAACACGATGACCATCAGCACATAGGGCTGGAACACCAGCCCGAAGGCGGTGACTAAGGCGTCCATGAGGGGGCTCCAGAGTGCGACTCACAGCGCGCCGGCGCGCTGCGAACCGTTCAATAAAAGGGACGCAACAGACCCCAGGGCAGGGGCACGCGCAGCAGTTTGTAGAACGCCAGGTGTACCAGCAGCGTCCCAGCCAAGGCCCAGCCCAGCGCCGGCGCCAGCTTCACGTCAAGGACCAGGAAGATCGCCGTCAGGCACAGCGGAGCGACCAGCAGAAAGCCCAGTTTGTCGGCCAGCGCGATGTAGGCCAGCACCGAGGCCACGATCATCAGCGCGCTGAACAAGTCGCGCCGCGAAGAGGCGGGCGCCTCGTCCATCGAGGCATAGGCGCCGCTGCGCAGGCTGCGCACCATCAGGCCCAGCCCGCACAGCAACAAACCCGCGCCCACCAGCGACGGCAAGAAACCAGCGCCTAGTTTTTGTCCGGGTACGGCTGGAAAACTGCGTGCCGACCACAGCACCGCTGTGGCGAGCAAGGCCAGTGCAGCCCCCAGGCGTCGATCGACGTTTCTCACGTCCGCGGCTTACTTGATCAGGCCGACGGCCGTCATCACCGCCTTCATGTCGGCGTCGCCCTTGGCCATGAAACCAGCGAACTCGGTGCTGCTGCCCCACAGCATGTTGAAGCCGCGCTGGGCCATGAAGTCCTTGTACTCCTTGCTGTCGTAGGCCTTCTTGACGCTGGCTTCCAGGCGCGCGGCCAGCGGCGCGGGCAGGCCCTTGGGGGCGGCGATGCCGCGCCAGGCACCGGTGGCCCAGTCCGAACCGGTGGCCTCTTTGAGCGTGGGCACGTTGGGAAACAGCGCCGACCTTGTCTTGCTCATCACCGCCAGTGAACGCACCTTGCCGGCGTCGATCAGCGATCGCGCCTCAGGCAGCGAGCAGGGCACGAATTCGACCCCGCCCGCGGCCAGATCCTGCAGGCCGGGTGCTGCGCCATTGCTCGGCACCCAGGGCGCGGCGGCCGGGTCGATCTTGGCGTCCTTGAGCATGCCGGCCAGCGCCAGATGCCAGATGCCGCCTTGGCCGGTGCCCGAGGCCTTGAACTTGCCCGGGTTGGCCTTGATCGCTGCCATCGCGTCACCGACGGTCTTGTACGGCGAGTCGGCGCGCACCTGCAAGCCCGCCGGGTCGAGGTTGACCAGCGCGATCGGCGTGTAGCTTGTGCCGTCGAGTTCGGTCAGCTTCTGGTGGTGCATCATCGTGATCTCGACCGTGACCATGCCGATCGTGTAGCCATCGGGTGCCGCGCCGGCGATCGCCGCGTGGCCCACGACACCCGAGCCGCCGGTGCGGTTGACGACGTTGACCGGTTGGCCCAGGTCGCGCTCCATCAGGCTGCCGATCATGCGCGCCACCGCGTCAGTGCCCCCTCCCGCGCCCCAGGGCACGATCAGCGTGATCGGCCGATCAGGGAAGCCCTGCGCCGCGGCGGCGCCGGCGGCCGCGGCCAAGGTCAGACCGAGCAGGCCGCGGCGGGTCAGGCTGCTCAGGGTGTTGGCGGTGTTGCCGGCGATCTTGCGCATGAGCTTCTCCAATCGTCATATGAAATGAGTGACATCGACTCTCGCACCGCAAAGCTGGGACATCAAGAGGGAAAACCCAGTGCTCGACGCGGCCGGCATACGACATCTGTCGTATGGACCGATACGCCGGTGCCGCCCAGACTCGGGTCATCCATTCACAGGGCGCAGCAGCCCGACAGGAGTCTTAGAGATGACATCAACCCGTCGCAAATTTTCCACCTCGATCGCCGTTTCACTGAGCGCCGTGGCGATCGGCGTTAGCCTGATCGCCGTGCCTGCGTTCGCGCAGGACACCATCAAGGTCGGTGTGCTGCATTCGCTGTCGGGCACGATGGCGATCTCAGAAACCGTGTTGAAAGACACCGTGCTGATGGCGATCGACGAGATCAACGCCAAGGGCGGCGTGCTGGGCAAGAAGCTCGAGCCGGTGGTCGTCGACCCGGCGTCGAACTGGCCGCTGTTCGCCGAGAAGGCGCGCCAGCTGATCAGCAAGGACAAGGTCGCGGTGACCTTCGGTTGCTGGACCAGCGTGTCGCGCAAGAGCGTGCTGCCGGTCTACGAAGAGTTGAACAGCCTGCTGTTCTACCCCGTGCAGTACGAGGGTGAAGAGCTGTCCAAGAACGTGTTCTACACCGGTGCTGCGCCGAACCAGCAAGCCATCCCCGCGGTGGAATACCTGATGAGCAAGGACGGCGGCAGCGCCAAGCGATTTGTGCTGCTGGGCACCGACTATGTCTACCCGCGCACGACCAACAAGATCCTGCGGTCTTTCTTGCAAAGCAAGGGCATCAAGGACGAAGACATCATGGAGGACTACACCCCGTTCGGCCATGCCGACTACCAGGGCATCATCGCCAAGATCAAGAAGTTCGCTGCCGAAGGCAAGAAGACCGCAGTGGTCTCGACGATCAACGGCGACTCCAACGTGCCGTTTTACAAAGAGCTCGGCAACCAGGGCCTGAAGGCGACCGACGTGCCGGTGGTGGCTTTCTCGGTGGGTGAGGAAGAGCTGCGCGGCGTCGACACCAAGCCGCTGGTCGGCCACCTGGCGGCCTGGAACTACTTCATGAGCGTCAAGAGCCCGGCCAACACCGAGTTCGTCAAGAAGTGGAGCGACTATGCCAAGGCCAAGGGCATCGCCGGCCACAAGGACAAGGCGCTGACCAATGACCCGATGGAAGCCACCTACATCGGCATCATGATGTGGAAGGCTGCGGTCGAGAAGGCCAAGAGCACCGACACCGACAAGGTGATCGCCGCGATGGCCGGCCAGACCTATCCTGCACCGGGTGGCTTCGTCTCGACGATGGACGCGAAGAACCACCACCTGCACAAGCCGGTGTTCATCGGTGAGATCAAGGCCGACGGCCAGTTCAACGTGGTCTGGAAGACCAAGGGCCCGGTCAAGGCCCAGCCCTGGAGCCCGTTCATCCCCGAGAACAAGGGCAAGAAGGACGAGCCAGAAAGGAAGTAACCCCCCGCAGCGGCTTCGCCGCTCCCCCCAAGGGGGCCGAGCCCGGACACGAAAGATCCAGTGGAGCTTTCGTGCCTGGCGAGGGGCCGGGCCACTGGCCCGGCGCGGCCTGCAAGGCCACGCCAGCGGCCCGGCGGAGCCGGTTCCGCGGCGTGTGCTTGGTGGGCGGCTGCGGCTTTGCCGCAGCCTGCCTTTGAACTCTTACCGGGTCTGCCAGTGCTGAGTCGTTTGATATTGCTGTTTGCTGTGCTTGGCGCATTGGGCTCTGCCCGGGCCTTGACGTCCGAACAGGCGGGTGCCATCGCCGCTGGCGACATTGACGGCCGCGTCGCTGCGCTCAACGCCGTGGTGGCCGAGGCCGATGTGGCGCTGGCGCCCTTTGTCAAGGCATTGCTCGAAGACGGGGTCAAGACCTCAGGCGGCAAGGCCTATATCGTGACCGACGGCAAGGTGGTCGACGCTGCGTCGGGCAAACCGGCCACGCTGCCGGCCGACGCCGAGGACGCCGTCAACAACAACCGGATGCGGCGCGAGCTCGAATCGGCGATCGCGGTGTTGCAACTGGTGTCGCCAGACCGTGCGGTGCGTGCCAAGGCGATCACTGAACTGAAAGACCAGGTCGACGAGGGCAAGCTCGGCCTGATCGACAAGGCCAGCGTGGCCGAGACCGACCCCGAGCTGAAAGCCAAGCTGTTGCTGCTGCGCGCTGCGGTGCTGATTTCCTCAGCCGACCCGGCCAAGCGCGCCGCCGCGGCCAAGGCGCTGTCGGGCAGCAGTTCGCCGGCCACGCGTTCGCTGCTGCTGGAGAAGTTGGGCACCGAGACCGATCCGGTTGCCCGCGCGGCGATCCAGGCCGCAGTCGCCAGCGTGCAGGGCGAGCTCGCCTGGGGCGAGCGGCTCGGCCTGTTGTTCACCGGCGCCAGCCTGGGCTCGATCCTGCTGCTGGTCGCACTCGGTTTGGCAATCACCTATGGCTTGATGGGCGTGATCAACATGGCCCACGGCGAACTGATGATGATCGGCGCTTACGCCACCTACCTGGTGCAAAACCTGTTCAAGGCGTTTGCGCCGTCGGCCTTCGACGGCTACATCCTGGTCGCGGTTCCGGCGTCCTTTCTGGCCAGCGCGCTGGTCGGCGCGGTGCTCGAGCGCACGGTGATCCGCTGGCTCTATGGCCGGCCGCTCGAGACGCTGCTCGCCACCTGGGGCATCAGCTTGGTGCTGATGCAGGGCGTGCGCTCGATCTTTGGCGCGCAGAACGTCGGCGTCGAGAACCCCGCTTGGATGTCGGGCGGTTTGCAGGTGTTGCCCAACCTGCTGCTGCCCTACAACCGCTTGGCGATCCTGGTCTTCGCCGCGCTGGTGCTGCTGGGCATGGCCGCGCTGATCGGCAAAACCCGGCTGGGCCTGTTCGTTCGCGGGGTGACGCAGAACCGGCGCATGGCGTCTTGCGTCGGTGTCAACACTGCCCGCATCGACACGCTCGCTTTCTCGCTGGGTGCGGGCATTGCCGGGTTGGCGGGTTGTGCGCTCAGCCAGGTCGGCAATGTCGGCCCCGACCTCGGCCAGGGCTACATCGTCGACTCGTTCATGGTCGTGGTGCTGGGCGGTGTCGGCCAGCTCGCGGGCACCGTGGTCGCCGCGCTCGGGCTGGGGCTGGGCAACAAGCTGCTCGAGGGCTGGGCCGGCGCGGTGCTGGCCAAGATCATGGTGCTGGTGTTCATCGTCGTCTTCATCCAGAAGCGGCCGCAGGGCTTGTTTGCCGTCAAGGGCCGGAGCGCGGAGCTATGACCCCCCCCCGTAGCGCCTTCGGCGCTCCCCCCCAGGGGGGCGCCGCCAGCGGCCCGGCGGAGCCGGTTCCGCGGCGGCCGCTTGACCAGACCGCTCTCGTGCAGCGGCGTGGTTTGTTGCTCGGGGTTCGTGGTTGGGCGGCGGTGATCTGCGCCTTGGCACTGCTGACTGTGGTCATCCCCTTGCTCAACCGGGTGGTGCCTGATGGCCATGTGTTCCATGTCAGCGACTACGCGGTTGGGCTCGTCGGCAAGATCCTGTGCTACGCGATCTGTGCGCTGGCGATGGACTTGATCTGGGGTTACACCGGCATCTTGTCGCTGGGCCACGGCCTGTTCTTCGCGCTTGGCGGTTACGGCATGGGCATGTATTTGATGCGCCAGATCGGCCGTGACGGCAACTACAAGAGCGAGTTGCCCGATTTCATGGTGTTCCTGAACTGGAAGACCCTGCCCTGGACATGGAGCTTGTCAGATTCCTTTGTGCTGCAGATGCTGCTGGTGGTGTTGGTGCCGGCGCTGCTGGCTTTGGTGTTCGGCTGGTTCGCGTTCCGCTCACGCATCAAGGGCGTGTATTTTTCGATCATCACCCAGGCCTTGACTTACGCGGCCATGCTGCTGTTCTTCCGCAACGAGACCGGCTTTGGTGGCAACAACGGCTTCACCGACTTCAAGCGCATCCTCGGGTTGCCGATTGCCACGCCCGACACGCGCATCGTGTTGTTCGCGGTCACCGGTGTCACCTTGGTGGGTTTCTACCTGCTGGCCCGAGCGATCGTCAACAGCAAGTACGGTCGGGTGCTGCAGGCGATCCGCGACGCCGAGACCCGCGTGATGTTCACCGGCTACAACCCGCTGGCCTACAAGCTCAGCATCTGGACCCTGTCAGCGCTGATGTGCGCGATCGCCGGCGCGCTCTATGTGCCGCAGGTCGGCATCATCAACCCGAGCGAGATGTCGCCGTCGGCAGGGATAGAGATCGCGATCTGGGCTGCAGTGGGCGGCCGCGCCACGCTGATCGGGCCCATCGTCGGCGCTTTCTTCGTCAACGGTGCGAAGAGCTGGTTCACCGTGGCGTTTCCCGAGTTCTGGCTCTATTTCCTGGGCGCTTTGTTCATCGCCGTCACGCTCTTCCTGCCCCAAGGCATTGCCGGCCTGTTCAAGCGTTTTTCCGGCGAAACGCGCGAAAAGCATTCATGACCCCCGACCTGATGGAAGAGGGCGCGAAGCGCCGCCAGGCTTACGAGGCCCGCCAGCAGGCGGCCACTGACACCGAGAGCGGCGGCCGCGAGGCCGGATTTGGCCGCATCGCCAAGCTCGGTGTGCCTGACTTCACCCAAGGCGTGGCGCTCTACCTCGACGACATCACCGTCAGCTTCGACGGTTTCAAAGCGCTCAATGCCTTGACGATCACTGTCAACGTGGGCGAGTTGCGCTGCATCATCGGCCCCAACGGCGCTGGCAAGACGACGATGATGGACTGCATCACCGGCAAGACCCGACCCGACAGCGGCAAGGCGTTTTTCGGCTCGACCATCGATTTGCTGCGACTGAGCGAGCCCGAGATCGCCCAGATCGGCATCGGCCGCAAGTTCCAGAAGCCGACGGTCTACGAAGAGTTGAGCGTGTTCGAGAACCTCGAGCTCGCGTTGGCGGCCGACCGCCGGGTCCGGGCCTCGCTGTTTTCGCGCCTGTCTGGCGCGCAGCTCGACCGCATCGGCGAGACCTTGACGACCATCCACCTTCGCGGCGAGGCCCAGCGCAGCGCCGGCCTGCTCAGCCATGGCCAGAAGCAGTGGCTGGAGATCGGCATGCTGCTGGTGCAAGACCCCAAGCTGCTGCTGCTCGACGAGCCGGTGGCTGGCATGACCGACGAGGAGACCGAGCGCACGGCCGAGCTGTTCCTGTCGCTCGAAGGCAAGCACTCGCTGGTGGTGGTCGAGCACGACATGAAGTTCGTCGACCAGCTCACGCAAGGCCGCAAGAAGGTCACGGTGCTGCACGAGGGCAGCGTGCTGGCCGAGGGCTTGCTGTCTGAGGTGCAGAACAACCAGAAGGTTGTCGAGGTGTACCTGGGTAGATGACCCACCCCCGAAGCGTCCTTCGGCCGCTTCCCCCTCAAGGGGGCGCCGACAGCGGCCCGGCAGAGCCGGTTCCGCGGCGTCTGCTGGATCTACTCCCGCGCTGCCAACGAAAAAAGTGAGTCACAGCATGTTGAAGGTCGAAGGACTGAACCAGTACTACGGCGGCAGCCACATCCTGCGCAATGTCGGCTTCGAGGCCCGCATCGGCGAGGTGACGGTGGTGCTGGGCCGCAACGGCGTGGGCAAGACCACGCTGCTCAAGAGCTTGATGGGCGTGGTGCCGGTCAAGACCGGCAGCGTGACCTTGGACGGTGTGGACATCACCCGCGCCACGCCTTACCAGCGGGTTCGTCTGGGCGTGGGCTATGTGCCGCAGGGCCGTGAGATCTTCTCGCGCCTGACGGTGGAAGAAAATCTGGCGATGGGGCTGGCCGGCAAGCCCGGCGGCAGCCCCATCCCGGCTGAACTGTTCGAGTTGTTCCCGGTTCTCAAGCAGATGATCAAGCGCCGTGGCGGCGACCTCTCAGGCGGTCAGCAGCAGCAACTCGCGATTGCGCGCGCGCTGGCCGCAGCGCCCAAGCTGCTGATTCTGGACGAGCCCACCGAGGGCATACAGCCCAGCATCATCAAGGACATCGGCCGGGTGATCCGGATGCTGGCCGACCCGGGGCTCAATGGCCAGCGCATGGCCGTGGTCCTGGTCGAGCAGTATTACGACTTCGCCGCCGAGTTGGCCGACCAGTACCTGGTGATGGAGCGCGGCGAGATCATCGCCCGCGGTCTCGGCCGCGACATGCAGGCCGATGGGGTTCGCGAGCGCGTCGCGATTTGATCGACATAAAGTCGCAGAGACGCGTCCACCGCATGTTAGTAATCAGGCGGAATACTGCCTTTGCTTACTTCTGTTTCGCAGCCCTTGCCAGCAGCACCGGTGACGTCTGGAAATCGATCCAGCCGGTATCGATACCTGCGCTGTAACCGTCATCCACCGGCAGATCAACACCGTTCACCCAGCGTGGACCAAAGAGCAACATCTGGATTGCTTCCGCAATCTCATCAGGCGTTGCAGCGCGGCCGGTCTGGGCGTTGGTCCAATCACTTTGCGCTTTGCCCATCAAGGCTTCGAACTGAGGGGTGAGGGGAGTGTCAATGCCGCCGGGGCTGACGCAGTTGATGCGTGTTGACTTGCCGGCATGTCTTCGCGCCTCCTGCAAGGTAAAGGCGGTCAGGCAGCGTTTGGAAAAGCTATAGGGGTCGCGGGCAAAACCCTCGCGATTGGCTTCACACCACGCCAGTCCCTCTGCCATTGAAGGCGTCGCCAGCAGTGGCTGGATCCGATCGAGGCGGCTTTTCCAATCGCGACCGGCAATGGACGAGACGCTGACGATACTGCCTTGCTGCGAGAGTCGATTTGTCAGTTCATGCGTCAGCAGGCGCAAGCCGAGAAAATTCACAGCGACGACCCTGGTCGGATCGGTTGCGCGGGCGATACCCGCCACGTTCACCAATCCATCGACGGCATCCGGAATCGAGGCAAGCGCAGTGGTGATCGAAGACTCGACCGCGAGATCACAGTAGACGAATTCACCGACGGCAGACGCTGGGGCAGTGACGTCCAGATTGATGACCTGGTGGCCGGCGCCGACAAGCCGGTGCATCAATGCATGGCCGACGCCCGAAGAGCCGCCGGTGATAACCAATGTTTTCATGGACACCTGACCTGATGGATATGGTTTGATTCCATTCATTCTCGCACGCAAGCGTGACCCGTCCGAAGCCTGGCGACCAAGGAAAAAACCTTTGCTCAGCCGAGGCAAAGGCGTATCAACGGGCTCGGCGTTTGTTTTCCTGAAGAGGGAGCCTGTCAGCCTCGGGTACGCGATGCTGCTGGCGCTGGTGTCACCGGTACGCGCCGCTTCGTCAAGCTGAAGCTGAACGCCGCCAAGCCGGTCAGCAGCAGCGCCTCGATCGGTGGTTCGGGTACCGCCGCTGCGGTGCTGAAGTCGCCCGAGCTGCGCAGGTCAAAATCCAATGGCGGGGCGAAGTTGGTGCCATCGCCGCTACTCATTTGGTTGGTGCGGAGGTAGCTCAGGTCGAGAATCTCAAGGTGACGAGACATCTTGCTGACCGCATCGGCCCGCACGTTGAGCGATGGGCGGACGGCATCGGGAGGGCGCCGACGCCGTCCCGAGAGGCGAAGCGAGCACCCGAGCATGCACTCAGCGCCGGTGCCAGTGATGGGCATCGGGCATATGCGGGTGTTGATGGCGAAGCGGTGCGTGCCGATGCCCGTGGCTGTGCTCACCCGCTGGGATGGGGTCGTGGCCGTGATCGTGGTGGCCGCGATCATGCCGATCGGAGTGTTCGTGCTCCAACCAGCGACCCCGGCCGCTGGAGTCGGCTGCGTCCGAGAGTTTGCGGGACCGATGACAGCAGTCTGGGGATCAGGGATAACCTTCGAAAGGCAACCCAAGAAGGACGACTCTCCGGTGGGTCGTCCACACACACCCAACAGATCACAGCCTGTCCCCAAAGACAGCTTCGAGCGCCTCGGGCGCTGCGTTCCGCTCCTGTGCTGCCGCGTTCAGGTTGCCTTCGGGAAGAAAAAGGCCGTTTGAAAAGCCTATCCCCGGAATCAGAGACAGGAGCTATGAGATGAACGACAAGCAAGTGCGTGGGAAGTACACCCAGGGATTCAAGCTGGAGGCCGTCAGGTTGGTCAAGACGGGACAGTCTGTGGGCATCACGGCCAAGGTTATGGCCTTCCGAAGGCCAGCTTGTGCAGCTGTGCGCCGGTCAACATGGCGTAGGGAGCAGTCCCGCTGGCAGTTTGGCACCACAGGTATTGGCGCCCACCAGCAGGGTGCTGGTCATTTCCGCGTCGGTTAAATCCGCATTTTGTAAATCAGAATTACTCAGGTTGGCACCTGTCAAATCCGCGCCCTTCAAGTTGGCTCCCTTCATGACGGTGAAGGAGAGGTCGGCGTAGGCCAGATTGGCGCCAGCGAGATTGATACCAACCATCTGTACACGGCGCAGATCAGCAAAGGGCAGGCGTGCCGCGCTGAAGTCAGCGCCGGTCAGGTTGGCCCGGGTGAAGTTTGCACCGCTCAGGCGCGCTCGACTGAAGTCGCTGCCACGCAGGTCGGCAGTTCTGAAATTGGCGTCTTCGGCAAAAACGGAAACAAATTTGGAATCACGCAAATCAGCCGTTGTCAGATCGGCATTGGACAAGTCGGCTGCGGCAAAATTGGTTTGATTCGCTACCACTTGTTGCAAATTAGCTCCAATCAGCGTAGCGCCGACCAAGCTGGCCGCAGTCAAAGTGGCGCGACTGAGATTGGCTCGCGACAAGTCGGCGCGCTCCAGAATCGCCGCCTCCAGATTCGAACTCTCCATGCGCGCACCAAGCAGCCTGGCACGCGATAGATTGATGTTGTACAAAAAGGATCCTTGCAACTCGATGCCGTTTGCCAGCGTTCCTGCTGCATTTTCATAGCGCAGATCGCAGCGCGGACAAGACCTTCTGGCAAGAAACCGGGCAAGGTCATCCGGATCGCCAGCACAAGCTAGGCCGGCCTCGAACAACATGGCAAGCCCAAAGGCGAGGCAGCTTACCCATCGTATTAAACACTTCAAGTAACTCATTGCGCCCTCTCACGAAAGGCTCGCAGGGCGCCTGGATGCAGTGGGACGACGAGTTGATCAACATCGTCTTGCGTCATTGGCACCATGCTGGCGAAAATGGGTTGGCTGGCCTGCAGAGTTTTGGTGCTATGTGCAATCTGAGTCGCAACCCGCAATACTGCCTCCTCATCGACTCGACGGTTGGTGACCAACAGGTAGCGCGTACGCGCGGTCCTGACCTCTCTTTGTGCTGGATCGTAAAGTCCCGCAGGAATCACCATCGGTTGCAGCCTCGCAGCCAACATCTTGTTAATCAAGTCAAGGGGTATATCCAGAAACTCACCGCCACAGGCATGCATCTTGCTGTGCTGTTCGGAAGGCTGTGACAAGGAACTGAAAATGACGTCGACTTTGCCTTCACAGAAAGCCTTTGTAAAAGCCGCAGGCGGCAAAAAAGTAAGGTCAGCAAAATCAGATTTTTGAAAATTCATCGCCTTCAACATGGCCGCCGCAACGAAATTAATGCCTGAGCCCTTGACATCGATATTAACGACGCGTTGGCGAATTTGTGACAGATCGGTAATACCCAAAACCTTGCGCACCATGATGGTTATCGGTGTAGTGTGCAGAATTGCAACCGTGCGCAACTCACTACCGCCCTTGCTCGCACTGTCGCCATAAATCCGATTCACGATCTGCTCTTGTCCCAAGCCCAATTGCAGCGAGCCGTTGGCTACTGCGTGCGTATTGAACAACGTGCCAGCCGTTTCGGCCGGCACGCATCGCACCAGTGTGTTCTTGCGCGCTGCATTCAGAGTCTCACACAGGGTGTTTCCAATGGCTCCCAGGGATCCCCCCTCGGGTCCCGAGCCCAAGAGCATCAGTTTGTCACTGAAGTCATCGCTTCCACTAGATTGTGGCTGTGCTGCATGACAAGCCGTCACTATTCCAAGAATTAAGAAGAAGTGCAGTTTCAATGAGCGCAGTATTTTTAGGAATTTCATTTCGGAAATATGTTTGGTTTTTTGAATTCACGTGGTTTCCTTAATAAAACAGAAAATCAAGCGCTTGCTTAAGCCGGTCTGTCGTGGTGCTTTGCTTGTCCCACTTCTCCAGCGTCACATCACCGGTGCGAAATTCACGATAAATCGATGAGCTGTTCAACTGGCTGAACACCGAAGCCAAGTTAGGGTAAGGCTTGAACCAGTCGCCATAACGGGCACGCAATTCCTTCATGCTCCCTTCTGCACCCGAGCCTTCTGCTTCACCGATTTTTACGCCGGGCTCGCCCGCTTTTTTGCCTGTTTCAGTCAGGGCTGAGCTGGCTGTTTTCCGGTAGGTATATTGAGGTTCGCGCGGCGTGATCAACATCAGCACCGAGCGTTGAAAGTCATCGGTCTTTTTGGTCGAGAAGAGGTACTGAACGCCTGGAATGTCCTGCAGCAGTGGCACCCCATCACGAGCATTGCTGGTTTCCTTTTCTGACAACCCCCCGAGCACCAAGGTCTCGCCAAACTCCATGACCACATTGGCGTTGACCATGATCTTGGAGGTTTCCAGCTTGTAGGTGTAGGTCACATCGGAGCTGGGGGGCTTTAAGAAGGTACGTTGCGCGTCCACCGTCAGGCGGATCTTGTTCCCACTTAAGAAGTTGGGCAAGATACTGAGCTTGACGCCGATCTCTTTCTCAATCTGCACAGAACCCCCGCTCACCGTGCTGGTAGACACCACCGCAGCATTCAGCGTGGTGCCTGAGAAAAACTCTGAACGGACGCCGTTGAGTGCTGCCAGAGTAGGTCGGGCAAGTACTTCATTGAGATTGGCGTTGGAGTTGACGATATTGAGCGAATAAGATAACGCAGGGATACTGATGGCGCGTGTCAAAGCCGTGGTCGTGGCATTGATTGTAGAGATAGCCCCCGCAAGGCTGGGCTGCGCGGTATCGGTGGACGAAAAGGTTTTTGAGAACGCTGGAGAGCCGATGCTGCCAAACTGCAACGTTAGTGCATTGAGCAGGTTCACCCCCTTCCGCGTGCTCAACGAGTCTTCAGTGCGCATGATCACCACGTCGACCAACACCATGCGTTGTGCGTTGGGGTCATCCGGACTCCTTGCCCCTTGATTACCATAGCCCGCTTGGCCTGGCTGGCCCGGATATCCACCTTGACTGCCCGGTGGATTTAACCCACCCTGACCACCTTGGGCCTGAAATCCACTGTCCTGCACAGCTGCGCCATAAGGGTTCCACGGCTGACCCTGCGTTCGGATCATGGCTGGGTCTTGGTTTGGCGTCGTTGTCTCTAAGGCGCCGTCTAGCGCGAGTACTTTGCTCGGCACCTCATTTTTTTTACTATTGTGGTGCACCACGGCCCAGTGGCTTACCCGCTGCTGCAAGCTTGCAAGTTCGCTTGCAGATGGTTGCAAATCTCTATAACGCGCGAGCCAATTTGCGGCCTGCTCAGGCTGGTTAATGGCAGCGCTCACCAAAGCCGACAAACGCAGCACCTGCGGGTCGGACGGGCTGAATACGCGCAAGCGCTCTAGACACGCGGCAGCTGTAACTGGGTCGCCCGCATAGTAGGCCGCTGCCACCATGCGCAACAGCACCTCCTGGTCTTCACCCAGAGATAACAACACCGCAGCCCACTCCTGCTGCGCTGCAGAAAAGTTGCGCTGTTCAAAGTACATCGAGCCCAAAAAGTAGTGCGAAATCCAGTTCGACGCATCAAACTGCATGGCCAGCAGGTAGCCCTGTTCTGCCAGGGCAAACTTTTGCGTATCTCCTCGCTGCGCCATCTGGTGGTAAGCGAAGGCATTGAAAAACTGAAGATACGAGTTGGAAGGGTCCAGTTTGAGGGCTGCGTTGAGTTGCTGCGAGCCTTCGTCCAGGCGGTATTCCCCCACCAGCACCAGCGCCTGGCGCATGGCTTGGCGTGACTCGGAGTTCACCTTGGCATCAGGCATGGCTTTGAGCAAACGCGTCAGGTCAGCCTGCATCACATTGGGTGATGCCAACGCGCCACCAAGCAAGCACAAAGACATTGCCATCGCCAAACACGTACGCTTGTATATTTTTGTTTTCATTCCGTTTTCCAATCTCAACCCGATGCAAGCTTTTTGGTCAATGCGACGTGACTCTGTCAGCGCTTATTTTTCATAAACCACTGCCACCTAAAGAGCCAAGATTGCAAGCACTGCGGTGATTGGGCGCGTACGGCAGGCGCCACAACGCTTGCCGTAATTCCTCCTATTGAGTTTGCTTCAACGCAAATGGTGTTGTTTCCAACATAAATTCTGTTATTAAACCGTTACCAGTATCTGGATAACGCTTTACGGTAGGCCCGCCAACCACATCGAATACGGCTTTCTTGCGCTCAACCTCTTTGAAAGGCCATGTTTTGCCTGCATAAACGCCGTATTTCCTATCCTCTTGGCTTAGTTGTTTGTTGTAGGTGTCCAACTGTGCCTGAGTCGCCGGCTGAAGGTCCATTGCAGAGACTATCTTGCCAGTAGCAAGTAAACTTTTAGCTACCGCCACTTTGGCCACGGCTATCGCTCCTGGGATTGCAACTGAAGTGCCTGCTGCAGCTGCTTTGGTGGCAGCCGCAGGCAGTGTCGTAGAAATTAACGTGACGCCACCTTTTGCGACTGAACCAAAAATAGTGATACCAGCAGCGACAAGAGCTGCATCCCGATCCGACATTCCGTTCGCCTGTAACCCGACTTGAAGTCCAGCCACTGCCCCCATAGTCACTGCAGTCGTAACTGCGGACTCCAACATAGCCGCAGATATGACTGCCGCTCCCGCACCGGCGCCGGCGCCAGCGGTAACGCCGGTTATAACAGCCGCAGCAGTAACTGCCGCCGCCATAATAACCGGTGCCTTCGCACAATCCCAGTCGGTTGGCTCTACAAGAGTGGGCGATATGGATGCCTTGACCGTAAACCAAACGGAGCCTGTGCTAATTTCCCAAGATTTTCGCGGCTGAATTATCTGGTGATACAAGCACCCTACCTGGTCAATTGAAACCAGAACCGGCCAATCTGTTGTATTTCTTATCAGAAACCCCGGCCCCAGCTCAGGTTTTGCTTCAGGGAGAAACCCTTGCATCTGCCCAGCAAAATATTGCTGTGTGCTTGTCACAACCTGTTGTTGGTTAAAGGCCAACAGGGGCGTCATGCTTGAATCGTCCAAAGAAAGGGTTGCAAGAGCTCCGGGAATATTGAATGTCACCCGGTCTCGTGCTTTAAAAACTGCAGACTCTGGGCTAGTATATTTTTCACGATTGACGCTGTGGGTCCACATATACCCCTTCGACCCTTGGTCGGAAGCCACTGTAGTGTTATGCTTTTCAACCATCTTTCCAGAAAGTGTGAAGCCGCCAAGCGCAAAGCCCGTAATGCCCCGAGGCTTGAACTCACCTTGCAGGACCTCACAGCGGCCGCCACTAACCCTAACTTCACAGGAATTCTTCAAAAGATCTATATAAACATCTGCGGCATTTGTGGCCTTGATGCTGAGGTTAGTCGCCATGACATCTTTCTTAAAGATATTGTCATCTATCAGGTTGGCGTCGGTCCTGAAGAATTGCCCGTAAGACGGAAACTTTTCCGGAAGGATGTTCTCGGCAGTCTTCCCTTTGGACCAAGTCACTTTTTTCGTATAGAGGTCTATCTGTACAGATGTAAACATGTTTACAAGGTAAACGCTCCAGTCGTCACGGCTCTTTTCCATATACACAGCTTTCGGTATTCTGAGCCATTCGTTGGTCCAAGAATATTGGCGACTATCGAGTTCCATCCAAAGGCCACCTTCCACCTTTTCGAAGCGAACTCCGTTGCTGAGGTCTACGCGATTCACGTTTTTGCCCGTGGTCGGCACGACGGATGTCCCCATTCGGGTATAAACAAATCGGCCCCACTGGCCCGGAGTACCATCAGACGTTAAGGCCGTCTCTATAGTGTTGCCTTGAGGTGCAAAATACCGATCCGCATCCACGTGGATCGTCCGATCAGGCATTCCGAGCAAGACCGACACGCCGTTCAGGCCCGGACCACTGGCCTCGACGGCTTTGGTAATCTGACCGATGTCCACTCCGACGTACGTTTTTGCTTTCAATAAAAAGACCCTACTCTGTGAGAAATCCAGTGTGTATTGATCCAGGGTTTTAATGTCCTGCAAGGTGATGGCGCCATACTTACCACGCTCCAAAAGGTGCAGCGTATTGCCATTCAGGTCCCAGGAGAGTGCATCTTTTTGATAAAAACGACCAGCGCTTGTTTCAACCAGTTGGGCAGTGGACGCTCTTTGCGCGAAACTGTTCAACGAAAAGACGCTCGCGAGTCCGAAGGCCAGTAGGTAAAGTGATTTTTTCAAAGCGGTGATTTCCAGTATGGGTGGGGAATTATTTAAATCTGTCACAGCACGGTTTATATATATCAACCGGCCACTAAACGTCCAATGAAAAAATTGTTATTATTGGGATGGATCTCCTTTGGCAAGATATGTCCAGGGCAACAAACCTTCGAAATCTGCGACGGGCTATTTTTAATTTAAATGCAACCCTTGGTGAGGCGGGGCAACTGATTTCTGCAAGTCGCGATGAAATCACGCTAGAGTGTTCAAACATTTGGCTGGATGTGGCGAAGTTCAAAGCGGCCCCACCGCGTTGTACTGCACTGGATACTTCATGCCAGCCCTGCCTAGCAAACATGCAGAGTAAAGCTGAACTTTATGGCGGCGAATTCATGGCTGGCTTCGCCCTTTTAGACCGCCCTAGGTTTGAGGATTGGCTGCAGATACAGCGCGAAACTCTACATACTCGCGCGCTTGCCCTGTTGGAGCGACTCGCCACTTGCCACGAGCAGGCCGGCTCATACGGCTTGGCGCTGTCCTTCGCTCTGCGCCAAGCTGAAATGCAACCCTGTGATGAAGCCACCTGCCGGCGAGTCATGTGACTGTATGCACGCAATGACCAGCACAGCACCGCCATCAACCATTTTGATACTTGCTGTCGATACCTTAAATTAGAACTTGCGATGTTGTTCTGCGAGGAAACTCAGTTGTTGGCATGCTCGATCTAAAGTGGGCAATTGCAACATGAGTTGCTGTCGATTGTAAAAATGACGGCTCTGCCAATACAGGCTGTAATATTTGGCAACACTACCGAGCCGGTCATCCACAGCACCGGAAAGTCTGCGGCTGCAGCTGCGGCCGAGGCAGCAACTAACAGCGCAAGGCCAGAGGCGATGAAAACGGATTTCTTTTTGAAGTTCATCCAATTGCATTCAATTTCTTTACAAGACCCTGACCAGAACTGGCAGCTGCCATACTCAAAAAATTAATTTATTCGAGTGAATTTCATAGGGCTACCGTCTCTAATCATCTCGTTGCCTTCTTCAATCAGGGTTTTGACCGGGCCACAGCGAGGTTGGCGCATGGTCTATGGGGCTACTATTTCGAAGGTTTCAGGCGGGCATGACGTTGGCTCGAGGCCGTGGACGGATCAGCGTGCGCATCAAGTTGGCTAGCACGACTTGAGCTCGATATCCATCCCTAACTTTAGTTCGGACTGGCCGGTTGCGCCTATGCGCTCACCCCAATCTGCGGCGTGTTTGGCTGCTTGGCGTGCAGCCCTTCACGCGACCCGCCGTCCATACTTCAGCGTCCGCGCCGAAGCGACTGCGATGGGCGATGTCCTGCGTTCGCCAGCCGCCGCCGCCGTGCGGCGGACTGGAGCGCTAGCGCCCGGACGCGACCATGCCGTGCTGCAGCTGCAGCGGGGCTACCTAGTGCGAGGCGAAGAACTGCAGCAGCGTGCGCACGCTTTCGGGCTGCTGGCTGGTGCTGGCAATGGCGGCTGAAAAGGCCGTGCTGATCTGGATGGCCGGCGCCAGCGGTCCGACGACGGTGATGCCCGGCAGGTGCATCAACCCGCTCAACCGCTGAAAGCCCAGATCGATGTCGCCGCTGGTGAACTCACACACCCGGCCACAAGCGGGTACTCCCGGACTGCAGGTTCGGAATAACCCAGTTGATGGCCTCGGCCAAG
>Ga0214919_10005263_pt1 | contig 18465 bp, 14 predicted proteins | sample LL1503_MetaG_FD_177994 | JGI IMG/M metagenome (GOLD analysis project Ga0214919, IMG submission 177994) | Freshwater microbial communities from Lake Lanier, Atlanta, Georgia, United States - LL-1503 | ecosystem: Environmental > Aquatic > Freshwater > Lake | place: USA: Georgia | collected...
CCCAATGGCTCCCAACACACCAAATGAACCGCAAACCGCTCGTAGCGCCGCCGCGCGCCTGAAACGCGAGGATTGGCTGGACGCGGCTTTTGACGCCGCCGTGGAGCACGGCTTTGACGGCGTACGGGTACTCGTGTTGGCGGATACCTTGGGCGTGACGCGCGGCAGCTTTTACTGGCATTTCAAAGACCACGCTGACCTGATGGTCGCGCTGCTGGAACGCTGGCGCTGCTCCGAGCTGGCCGGCAACCTGCGCCTGCAGCAACCCGCCAGCGCCGACCCGGTGCAAGACCTGGAAATATTACTCGACGCCGCATTGGCCCACGGCGGCGCGGACCTTGGCAATATGCGTTTCGAACTGGCCCTGCGCGCCCTGGGGCAGCGCGACGCGGCCGTGGCCACGATGTTGTTGGAGGTGGACCAGGCGCGCATGGCGCTGTTTGCCGGGAAATTTGCCCGCATTACACCGGACACCAAAACCGCCACCGACCTGGCGGCGCTGTTTTACCTGGCCATTGTGGGCAGCTTCCAAGCCCTGAGCCGCGCGCAGGCCGCGCACCCCACCAAGCAATACCTGCAAGACATTATTAGCCGATTTTTGGTCAAGCAGCAGGCCAAGTAGCGTGCTCTGGCCTGGTCTTTAAGGCGCGGGCGCCAGCCGCAGCGTGCGAAAGCCAACATGGCTGACCGGCAAGTCGTCCTCCTGCCCTTGGCGTGCGCCCGCACGGTAGCGCATGCAGTAGTTAGGCGCACACAAAAACGATCCACCCTTGATGACATGCTGCGCAAGGTCCCCACTGGTCGACGGCCGCGCACTAGCCGGTGCGGGCTCTTCCACGTTTTGGCTGACCAGTACCGCGTGGCTAGGGGTGTAGGCGTCGCGGGTGAGTTCCCAGGCGTTTCCAATCATGTCAAACAGGCCCAAGGCGTTAGGCGCAAAGCAGCCCACCGGGGCCAGCCCGACAAAGCCGTCGTCCGCTGAATTGGCCACCGGAAACAAGCCTTGCCAGGTATTTGCCTGGGCTGGTTGTTCGTGCTCGGGCAGCGCCTGGTTCGTGGCGCTGCGCGCCGCCCATTCCCACTGCGCCTCCGAAGGCAGCATGGCGCCCTTCCAGCGGGCGTAGGCCTGTGCGTCTTCGATGGTGACATTGACCACCGCAAAAGCACCTCTGCCCTCGATCGAAGTCGCTGGCCCGCCGGGGTGTCGCCAATCCGCACCCGGTACGTAGCGCCACCATTTCGTTGGGCTGCCTTGGCCCGAGACACTGGTCGGGCTGATGAACACCACCGCGCCGGGCAGGAGCATATCGGCGGGCAAGTCGGGGTGGGCTTTGGCATCCACCGGGCGCTCTGCCACGGTGGTGTAAGCCGTGGCCTTTACGAAAGCGGCAAATTCGTCGTTGGTGACCTCGGTACGGTCCAGCCAAAAGCCATCGACGGCAATCTGCCGTATGGGTGCTTCCTCCGGGTAGACCGTGTCGCCCAGGGCCAAAATGCCACCGGGCACCCAAACCATGCCGGAGTGCTTTGCGCCAGCAGGCTGCGCAGGCAAGGCGCAGACAAGAGCCTCGCGGCGCTGGTGTTGTTCGCTGCGCTGGGCCGACCAAACAAGCCAAGCACCCACGGCCGCAACCAGCAAGGCAGCTAGGGCCACGAAGCGGCGGGTTTTGGTGGCAAAAAATGGCTTATTCATGCGGCAGGTGGGAGCTGTGGCAGACGGCAACGCAAGGCTAACGCGCGTCCGCTTGGTTCAGTGTCTTGTCAATATTGACCGCGATTTTTATGAAAGATGTATCGCGCGACGGCGGCATGTTCGCGTGGAGGGCCAAGTCACCGGGCGTGGACACGTCATTAATGCCCAGGTCATCGGCCAAAATCACGATGCTATCGGGCGGGCGCTGCGCCAGCGGCATCGCTGCTGAATTGGAGCCCTGCGCCCACGGCGTTTCGCGGTAGCCGTAGCGTGGATGGCGAATGTCGGTGTACCAGCCCAAGGAGTACTGCAGCGCATAAATGCGGTTGGCGTAAGCCAGTGCCCCAAGGCCGATCAGCCCAAGCACTAGCAAGCCCAGTTTTTGGCTTCTTTTCATAACGTAAAGGGGACTGAATGACGTTGGTACTGCAAACCGCTACAAGGCAGCGTCAACCAAGTCGACAATCTCCGCCGCTTGCAGCAAAGCCGCAGCCCGCCTTTGGTCCGATACGCCAAGCGCCGCGTACTGTGCACGCAACCAACGCAGGCATTTGGTTTGGTAAGGCACTACCGCTTGCTGCCACCGCCCCGCAGGGAGATCGGCGCTGAGCTCTTTGTCGCCTGCTGCATGGGCACGGGCGTTAGCCAGCATCACCGGCACATAGGCTTGTGACAATTCTTGCAGCAGGGCCAACAATGTCGGTGCCATCGGGTCGGCACATGCCCAGTCGTTGTCGCGCGGCTCGAGCCCTGAGAGGTCTTCCACCAAATCCACCCACGCGAATACACGGGGCGAGCGCTGCAAGGTCAACTCCATGGACGTCGGGTCGAAGTGCGCCAACTGCGACAGCTGCCCGTACAGCGCAAAGTCACTGGCGCCGGGGCGTTGGCCCATCAAAAACGGCTGCTCGCGCAAGTGAGCATCCAGCAAATCCAACAAACGCAAATAAGCCGCCTCAATCAGTTCAGCGGTGGCGGGGTTGGAGCCCACCACGGGCAGGCGACCCACCTGGCGCTTTGAGAAATGGACCTTGGCCGCCTTGAGCGTGGATTCGCCCGCGTTCACGCCCAAGAAGTGAACCGGCAAAACGCCGCCAGCCTTGTCGATACCGGGCGCAAAATGCCAGCGGTAATGGAACATCGCCTTGGTGATCCACTCGTCGGCAAAATCCTCCAGCAAGGCGTCGACAAAGGCCAGAACAGGATCCGGCGGCAGCGCACTGCGTCCGGCAACTTCCTGCTCCAGGCGGCGAAGAATGGGCGTGGAATCGGTCACAGCCACCAGCTCACCAGACCCGTCGGGGAAATAAAAGGTCGGCAGCAGTTCAACCGCCGGCTTGGGCATACCGGCCTTGTCTGCTGCATCGCCCACCAAGTAGCGGTAGGGAATGTGTCGGTAACGCATGAGCGCCAGCATCTTGCGTGTGTAGGGCGAACCGGGAGCGCCCTTGAACGCCAGTGGCAGCTGCGTCATCTCAGGTCCAAACCAGCAACGCGGCGGTCAGCGCCGCCAGGAGCGCAGCCACAGTAAAGCGTACGGCAACCAAACTGACCAGGGGTTTGACTGGAAAAACCACGGTCTTGTCGATCGCTGCCCATTTGTGCACATCGATTCCCTCATGGCCAATGGCCAACGCAAAATGGAAAAAATCGCGCCGACTGCGGTAGCGCACCATGGCCACGTAATGCCAGTCTGGAACGCCCTCGCAGTCAATAAAACGTCCGCTGCGTTTGGCAATGAATACCGGTAAACATGCGCGCCGCAGCAAGTGCGGGATGATGGCCCGGCCGTAGCGCTTGTCCGCCTCGCGCGGGTCGTCGCCGTAGGGTGAACCCGGCGGGTACAAGGCCTTAGCGCGGTAGCGCACGCAGTTGTGCATGACAAATTCTTTACCGTCCTCGCTGGCGAGCAACTCGCGTGCCTCGTTCAATAGCGACTCGCCCTGCGTGCCCTTTAGCCTTTGGCCCAGGGCCTGCATCAGTTGGGCTTGTTCGGCGGCGTCCATAGGCTTGCCCGCGCCGCCGTACCACCAAACGAACAGGGCAAACAACGCCAGAGCAGCTAACACGATAGCGGTGTGGTCGTTCATCACCATGCCCCAGTCAGACTATTGCCGGGCTGCCCACGGGCACAAAATGCCGGGTGTTGTCGCGCAGCCAGGCTTGGGAGCGGCTGGCATCGTGTTGTTCGGGGTGGAAGTCTTCGCGCAGGTAATCTCGCCACATCGCTACGTTGCCCCGAAGAATTCCGTCTTTGGACATCAACAATTTGGCGGCACTGCGCCACGTGCTGGGGCGGAACAAAGCGCCGTCGTGCCAGAGGTTGCGCACCGTTTGGCGCAGCACGTCTGTCAGGAATATCACGCTGACAAAGCGAAACACCCGCAATCGCCAGGCATGAGAACCACCCATGGCCTGGTAGATGTCAAACGCGGTGCTACGGTGTTCCGACTCTTCGGCACTGTGCCACAGCCACATCGTTTGCAGGCGCTCTTCGGCACCTTCTAGTGCCTCCGGGTGACGCAACATCCAGTCGGCAAACAGCGCCGTGAAGTGCTCGGTGGCGGCGGTAGCGGCCACGTGGATGCGCGGGTCCATACCGGCCTGCTTCTTGATACGGGTCGCGGACCGCTTCTCAATGGTGTTGGCAAAACCCATGCGCTCCAGATGCCCGTTAAACAAGGCGTGCACACGGCGGTGGGTGGCCTCTTGGCCCACAAAGCCTTGCACTTCTGCCGCAAAATGGGCTCGCTTTTCTTCGGGCAAGGTCTTTAGGCCGGCACGCACCGAATCTATGAAAAACTGCTCGCCAACCGGAAAGCTCATGGACAAAGCGCTGAAAAAGGCCGAGCGAAACGCATCGCCCCCGTTCCAACGCGCAGCAAATGGGGTGTTCAAGTCCACCAACAGTTTTCGTACGACCAAATCCGTCATCGCAACTCCCTTTCAGTTAAGCACGGTCGCGCAGTTCGCGCCGCAAAATCTTGCCCACATTACTCTTGGGCAATTCGTTCAAAAACTCAATCTGCCTTGGCACCTTGTAAGCGGTCAGGCTTTCGCGGCAATGGTTGACTAGCATGTGTTCAGTCAACGCTGGGGAACGCTTGACCACAAACAATTTGACCGCCTCCCCCGTGGTCTCGCTGAGTTGGCCTACAGCGGCCACCTCCAGCACGCCAGGGTGCGACATCACCACGTCTTCAATTTCGTTGGGATACACATTAAAACCCGACACCAAAATCATGTCCTTGAGCCGGTCGACGATTTTCAAAAAGCCTTGTTCGTCCATCACCGCTACGTCGCCGGTGCGCAAAAAGCCATCGGCCGTCATCACTGCGGCGGTCTCGCCAGGGCGCTGCCAATAGCCACGCATCACCTGCGGCCCGCGCACGCACAGCTCGCCAGCCTGCCCGATGGGCAGTTCGCGCCCGTCCGTATCGCGAATCGACACCTCGGTGGAGGGTAGCGGCAACCCGATGCTACCGCTGTACTGCGCGAGGTCAAAGGGGTTGACCGTGACCGTGGGCGAGCATTCGGTCAGGCCGTAGCCTTCAATCAACGGGATTTTGGTTAGCTCTTGCCAGCGCTGGGCCACGGCGCGCTGCACCGCTGCGCCACCGCCTACGGCCAGGCGCAAGGCGCTGAAGTCAACTTTGGCAAATGCAGGTTCATTGAGCAAGCTGTTAAACAAGGTGTTGACCGCTGGCAACGACACAAATCGGTACTTGGCCAGCACCTTGACAAAAGCGGGAATGTCACGCGGGTCCGCCACCAGCACGTTGGTGCCGCCAAAGCCGACAAAGCTTAGGCACGAGCCCAGGGCGAAGATGTGGTAAAGCGGAATGGCGGTGATGCTGATGAGCTCTTGCTCGCGATTGATAAACGGCTCGCTCCAGACCTGCACCTGTTTGACGTTAGCCAAGACGTTTCGGTGCGTCAGCATGGCACCTTTGGACACGCCGGTGGTGCCGCCGGTGTATTGCAAAAAGGCCAGTTCATCGGCATCTTGTCGGACCGCCTTAAACCCGGCGCGCGCACCCATTTTCAGCATCGCACGAAAGCCGATGCTGCGCGGTAAGTCGTAGGCCGGCACCAGCTTCTTGACCCGGTGAATCACAAATTGGGCCACGGCGCGGGTCAGCGCAGGCATCATGTCGGCCAGACCAGTGCACACCACCTGCTGGACCTGGGTTTTCGCAATCACTTGGCTCAGCGTGTGGGCAAACACATCGACTATCACCATGGCCAGCGCACCCGAGTCTTTGAGCTGGTGCTCCAGTTCGCGTGGTGTGTACTGCGGGTTGATGTTGACCACCACATAGCCCGCGCGTAACAAGCCAAACAAGCAAACCGGGTATTGCAAGATGTTGGGCATCATCAGCGCGACGCGTGTTCCCAGCGGCAGTTTGAGCACCGATTGGAAATACCCAGCCACCCGGCGCGACAGTTGATCGAGTTGGGTGTAGCTGATCTGTACGCCGGTAGAACCGCTGACAAAGGCGACTCGATCGGCGAACAGGTTGACTGCATCGTCCAAAAAATCCGCAACCGTCCCCAGACCCAGGGTGTCAATCTGCGCAGGCACGCCAGGCGGGTAGCGTTTGATCCAGATGGGGTCCATGAGAGGGTTTGAGGCGCAGGAAAGGCTGGTAGAAGTTTCTTACAATACACCAGTGTACTGTTGAATCCATGCTGTGGGCAGCCTCGGTGCGGCTACGTGTCTAGGCGCGTCGGTTTTATTGGATTAAAGCTGCAAGGGCGCGCTGGGCGTAGACACCACCGCCGCACCCCGTGGCGCGCTAGCGATCTCGATGCCGTGCGCCCTGAGCGTTTGCAAAACGGCCAGATTGACGTCCGAGCGCAGGTTGCCCTGTCCGTTTTGCAGGTCATTGATCCAGTACACCAGCGTGAACTCCAGCCCATCAGCCGCGAGTTGGGACAACTGGGCGCTGGGCGCAGGTTGGGCCAGCACCCGAGCCTGGGACGCTGCGGCTTGTTGGAGCAGGCCCATGACCGCCAGTGGATCGTTAGCAATCGCCACCACGACTTTGGTGCTTTGTGCCACCACGGGGTCAGCCAAGGAAAGGTTTTCCACCCGGTTGCTGATTAGTATTTCGTTGGGAACAATGGATTCCCGCCCAGTGGCGGCGCGCACCACGGTGTAACGGGCATTGATTTCGGTGATGGTGCCTTCAAAATCCTCCACCCGCACGTGATCGCCAATGCGCAGGCTGCGCTCAGCCAAGATCACAAAGCCGCTGACGTAGTTAGCCGCCAGTTTTTGCATGCCAAAGCCGATGCCTACGCCCAAAGCGCCACCCAGGACCGACAGCGCCGTCAGGTCAATCCCCACCGCAGACAGCGCAAACACCAAACCCAAAAACAACAACAACACGCGGATGGCGTTGCTAATGGCCTTGCGCACCGACAACTCCGCCCCCGTGGCGGTGCGCAACAGGCGCGCTTCGATGGCGGCAGACACCCACAACATCAATATCAGCGCCACGCCAGCGGTCACCAGACCTTCGAGAATATTGCGCGCTGTCAAATGGGAGCTGCCCACCTTCCAGCCGATTTGGTCGAGCTCATTAAGAATGACTGGCAGCAAGCCGCTGACCCACAAAACCATGGCCAACCACGCCAGCCAGGAAATCGTTTGCTCCAATGCGCGAACCCAGCGCGCCTGAGAAAAAGCCACCTGCAAGACCTTGACACCGGTGCGAATGGCCACCAACGCCACCAAAACCGGCACCGCCACCTTGAAAACGGCAACGTTCATGGAGTAACTCAAGACGGTGCGCGCCGCAAAGCCCAGGCACAACAGGGCTAAGGGGAACAGCACGCCGTCCATGTCCTTGCGCCCAAACCAGATGGAGCGTTCATCGCGCCCAAACGCCTGGCGCAACATGCGTACCAGACCCCACGCCAAGGCTACGCACAGCGCCAGCGTGAGCAACTCCACCAAAACCGTGGGCTGCGTGAAGGCGCCCAACCAGCCCTCCAAGTCGTCCATGGGCACGGGGGTGCTCATGCTGTGGGGAGCCTTGAAAGCAGGCTAGTGGTGTCAGACATTGGCCAGCACCCGCACATGGGCCTCGACGCTGCGCGCCAAGGCGTCGAGGTGGTAGCCGCCTTCTAGGCAGGACACGATGCGGCCCTGTGCGTGCTGCTGCGCCACCGTCTTGATTTGGTGTGTCATCCAGGCGTAGTCACTCTCTACCAAGCCCATTTGGCCCAAATCGTCTTCCCGGTGCGCGTCAAAACCGGCGCTTATAAATACCATTTGTGGCGCAAAAGTGTGCAGGCGCGGTATCCAAAAAGTTTGCACCAACTCACGCACCGCATCCCCCTTGGAATAGGCTGGCAAAGGCACGTTGACCAAATTACTAGCCGTGGACCTGTCGCCGCTAAAGGGGTACAGGCCTTTTTGGAAAAAACTGAGCATCAAAATGCGCGCATCACCCGAGACAATGTCTTCGGTTCCGTTGCCGTGGTGGACATCGAAATCAATGATGGCCACCCGCTCCAAACCATGGCGCTCCAGCGCGTAGCGGGCAGCGATGGCGACATTGTTGAAAAAGCAAAATCCCATGGCCTTGTCGCGGCAGGCGTGGTGGCCTGGTGGACGCACTGCACAAAAAGCGTTTTCCAACTCTCCGGCAATCACCGCGTCGGTCGCAGCGAGCGCCGCACCGGCCGAACACAGCGCCGCGTCCCAGGTGTGGGTATTGATACTGGTGTCCGGGTCAATCTGTGCATGCGCAGGGCCACCAGCAGCAATCTCCTCGCGCAGGCTTTCGGTCAGGCCGCGCAATGCGGCGATGTGCATGCGCTCGTGGGCGAGTTCCAAATCGGCCAACGGAGCCGGCGGCGCGCAGCACTGCTCGAGCGCATCAAGCACGCCGGTGACCAGCAGCCGGTCGCTGATGGCGTCCAGACGCTGTGGGCATTCGGGATGGCCATCGCCCATGTCGTGCTGGCGGCAGCTGGGGTGGGTGAAAAATCCGGTTTTATGCATAGAAATTCGCTTGCACAGCGGCAGTATGGGTGTGGGTTTTCGGGTATGGTCCGCGATCAATCGCTAAGCAATACCACCGTCCATGTCTTACTGCCAATCAGCTTACCACGCCCCCCAAGACAGCCTCTACGGCCGGGGGCTGCCGCATGGCTTGGCGCGCATGGTTTTGGCATTGATGTGCCTGGTCGCCGCCCTACTCACGCCGCGCGTGGCGCTTTGCGCTGCGGCGCCCGATGCATCCCTTGCGTCGCGCCAGGCGCACCACGCATCAGGATCACCACGCCAAGCCGCCAAAGTACGCAACAAACCCCAAAAAGTCAGCGCTCCGAGCCGCGCCAACAAGCTGCGGCCCGAACCGCTCTACCGCGACAACCCAACGGCAATGCAAGCCGCCACCGACATGGCGCAGCGGCTGCAAGCCAGCCCGTCTTGGGTTCGCAAAACCATAGGCAAGGCACACCGGATTACCAACGTTATAGAGGCGGTAACGCCGGGCGCATCGACCGTCGCCAAAGACTATGGCCTGTACCGCAGCCGGGTGGTACAGCCCACGCGCATCCAGGCGGGCGTGCGGTTTTGGCAGCGCAACGCCGACACACTGGCACGAGCAGAACGCGAAACCGGCGTGTCCGCCGGAACCATCGTTGGCATCCTGGGGGTGGAAACGATTTACGGCAAGCACATGGGCGGCTACCGCACCATTGACGCGCTGAGCACGTTGGCCTTTGACTTTCCCGCCGCACACCCGAAGTCGGCCCAGCGCGCCGCCTATTTTTTGCAGGAACTGGAGGAATTTTTGCGCCTGTGCAAGGCCCAAAACCTGGACCCCTTGACGGTGCGTGGAAGTTACGCCGGGGCGCTGGGCATGGCGCAGTTCATGCCGTCGAGCTGGCGCCAGTACGCGTTGGACTTTGACGGCGACGGTCGCATCGACCTGTTTGGCAGCCGGGCTGACGCGATTGGATCGGTGGCGAACTACCTGGCCGCGTTCCACTGGAAGCCTGGCATGTCCACGCACTATGCGGTGCAACTGGACCCAGATAAGCTGGACTTGCCAGCGCTGCTGCAAAACGACATTGTCCCCAGCATGAGCCCATCAGCCATGCTGGAACGAGGCGTGACCGTGGAAGCGACTGGCACACACCATCCCGGCTTGCTGGCTTTGATCGAGTTGCCCAATGGCAGCGCAGCCACCCAGTATGTTGCAGGTACCGACAACTTCTACACCGTGACACGCTACAACTGGAGCAGCTTTTACGCTATGTCGGTGATTGAGTTGGGGCAGGCCGTTCAAGCCCAATGGCAGCGCGAAAGCGTCGCTCGCCAAGCGCAGACCAAACCCTAGCGGGTACCCCAACTCAGGTCACCGGCACCAAAAACTCTCGGCTCACGTGCACGCCCAGGTCGTTCACGCGGTCCAAAAACTGCGTCAAAAAGGCGTGCAAACCCGTGGCCAAAATCTCGTCTATTCGGCCGTACTGCAACTGCGCACGCAGCTTGCCCGCGCGGCGCAGGGTTTCACTCTGCGGGTCGCTGGTCACGCGCTCCAAGTTATTGAGCACCTCCACCAATGATGCATGCAACGAGCGCGGCATGTCAGCCTTAAGAATCAGCAGCTCGGCCACCCGCTCGGGGCGAATTACGTCGCGGTAAACCTTGCGATAGACCTCAAAGGCCGAGACGCTGCGCAAAATGGCGCTCCAGTGGTAAAAATCCCCCTCGTGTTCGGTGCCGCCGCTGGTGTCCATGAAGTCGGTGGCACCGCCGTGAAACTTGACGTCCACCAGGCGCGCTGTGTTGTCGGCCCGCTCCAAAAAAGTACCCAGGCGCATGAAGTGCAGCGACTCATCCATCAGCATGGTGCCCACGGTCACGCCGCGCGAGAGGTGCGAACGAAATTTCACCCATTCAAAAAACTGAGCCGGGTCGCGCATAAAGCGGTCCCCCGAGGCCATGCGTTTGACCTCCAGCCAGGTCTGGTTTTGCGTCTCCCAAACCTCGGTGGTCAGCGTACCGCGCACCGCGCGGGCGTTTTCGCGCGCTGCGCCCAGACAGGACAAGATGCTCGACGGGTTGCTCTCATCGCGCACCATGAAGTCCATCACCTCGCGCGCACGCACCGCCTTGTGGCGCTGGGTGTAAGCGGGCAGCAGCTCGCTGATGCTCAAGAGGCCGCGCCAGCTGCGCTCTTCCGCCGCCTCGGTCTGGCCCAGCAGCGCGGTCTGGTAATTGACGTCGAGCATGCGGGCGGTGTTTTCGGCGCGCTCGGTGTAGCGCGACATCCAGTACAGGTGGTCTGCAGTACGGCTGAGCATGGTTATTCCTCCAGGATCCAGGTGTCTTTGGTTCCGCCGCCCTGGGACGAGTTCACCACCAGTGAGCCCTCTTGCAAGGCCACGCGCGTCAGGCCGCCGGGCACCATCTGCACGGTTTTTCCACTGAGCACATAGGGGCGCAGGTCAATGTGGCGCGGCGCAATGCCGCTGTCTACATAGGTCGGGCAGGTTGACAAACTCAGCGTGGGCTGGGCGATATAGCCGCCGGGGTTGGCCAGCAAGGCCTGGCGGAAGTTCTCAATCTCGGCGCTGCTGGCGGCAGGGCCCACGAGCATGCCGTAGCCACCAGCGCCGTGCACTTCCTTCACCACCAGGTCTTTCAGGTGCGCCAACGTATAGGCCAGGTCGTCGGGTTTGCGACATTGGAATGTGGGCACGTTGTTCAATATCGGCTTTTCGCCCAGATAGAACTCGATCATCTGCGGCACATAGGGGTAGATCGACTTGTCGTCGGCAATGCCTGTACCCACAGCGTTGCAAATCGTCACATTGCCAGCGCGATAGGCATTGAGCAAACCCGGGCAGCCCAGGGTGGATGTGGAGCGAAACACCGTGGGATCCAGAAAATCATCGTCCACCCGGCGGTAAATAACGTCCACCCGGCGTGGTCCGCGCGTGGTGCGCATGTAGACAAAGTTGTCTTTGACCACCAAATCCTGGCCTTCGACCAGTTCAACACCCATTTGCTGGGCCAAAAAGGCGTGCTCGAAATAGGCACTGTTGTACATGCCAGGTGTGAGGACCACCACCGTGGGCTCGGCGGTGCTGGCCGGGCAGCTGGCGCGCAGGGTCTCCAACAGCAAGTCGGGGTAGTGCGCAATGGGCGCCACCCGGTGGCTGTTGAAGAGCGACGGGAACAGGCGCATCATCATCTTGCGGTCTTCGAGCATGTAGCTCACACCGCTGGGCACGCGCAGGTTGTCCTCCAACACGTAGTACTCGCCCTGCCCTTGCGCATTGGGCGCGCGCACAATGTCAATGCCCGATATGTGCGAGTAAATCTGGTGCGGAACCGACACACCCACCATCTCTTTGCGAAACTGGGCGTTGTTCTCGATCTGCTCGCGCGGCACGATGCCAGCCTTGATGATGTCCTGGTCGTGGTAAACGTCGTGGATAAAGCGGTTGAGCGCGGTGACGCGCTGCACCAGGCCTTTTTCCATGGAGCGCCATTCGTGGGCCGGGATGATGCGCGGAATCAAGTCAAACGGAATCAGCCGCTCGGTGCCCGCACCGTCTTCGTCTTTTTCGCCGTACACAGCGAACGTGATGCCAACGCGGCGGAAAATCATCTCAGCCTCTTCACGCCGGTGCGCCATGGTCTCAGCGCTTTGCTGGGAAAGCCATTGGCCGTAGGCTTGGTAGTGTTCGCGCGTGTTGTGCGCTTCATACAAGCCGCTGTAAGGCAAGGCTGCCGCCATCTCGTCGAATGTATTCATAGGGACCGACCTTCGCAATGTTGCCTGCCAATAGGTGGCGCATGTCTCAGGCTTGCTAAGCAAGACTTAGACCACGACAGCCCCGTGCCGTGCCAGCCATATCAAGGCACGCGGTGGTGCCAATACCGTCGCAGGCTTTCACGGGCGCACGCGCCATTCTGGGGCAACCAAGATTGCCAGATAAACGCACCACAATGGGGCGTATCGACGATTTGCAAAGATTCTTGCGGTCCATAGCCCTGTGCCAAGGCCTCGTAACGGGCCATTACCTGTGCGGCGGGGTGTCCATAGCGGTTCCGGTAGCCGGACTGGACCAATGCGACCGAGGGGCGCACGGCGCTAAGAAACTGCGCGCTGCTTGACGTTTTACTGCCATGGTGGGGCACGAGCAGGATGGTTGAGCGCAGACCTGGATAGTCACCCAGCCCGTTTGCGTCGGCCCGCGCCAACAGAGCATCCTCTTGGGCTCGCTCGATATCGCCGACCAAAAGCGCGCTGGCCGGATTGTTGGTCGCTTGCAGGCCTTGCGCAGACCGCTCCCTGGCACTAGCGACGATGCGCAGCACGCATGACAGGGCATTAGGCTTAGGCGGCGGAACCGCCCCATAGTCAGTTTCGCGGGGGTGCAAGACCTCAAACAAGACCCCGTCCCACACCCAGGACTGTCCCGCTTGGCATCGCTGCACTTGGGACTGCGCCAGCAAGGGGTGGGTAGTTGGTACGGAGGTCCACACATCGGCCCCCGGCTGCATGGCCATCAGAGCGGCGGCCCCACCCACATGGTCGGTGTCGCTGTGACTGAGCACCAGGCGGTTGAGCGGCGTTTGAAGGGCTTGCAACAAGGGCACCAGCACCCGGTGGCCCGCATCACTCTCTAGGCTGTAGCGCGGACCCGCATCGTACAAAAGCGCGTGCGACGCCGTGCGCACCAGTACCGCATTGCCCTGCCCTACATCAGCGCCCAAAAGCTCAAACTCCCCCACGGCAGGGGCTGCAGGTCGCCACACCAGCATCGCCAGCACCAAGGGCGCACCCAAGAGCCGCAAGCTCCAAGGAAGCGGCAGCACCAGCACCGCGCCACCGAGCGCAGCCACCATGGCCAAACCCAGCGGGGGCACCGCCAGCACCCATACCGCGCCGGGCCAAGCAGCCATAGTTTGCAACACCGCCATCAATGCCTGTGCGGCGGCTACCGCGCCCAGCCATAACGCAGGCGCAACCGTACCCAACATTGCCAAGGGTGTGAGCACCAAGGTAACCCAGGGCACGGCCAGTAAATTGGCAAGCAGCCCGACCACAGACACCTGACCAAACAGCAACACTGTGAGCGGCGCCAGCGCCAAGGTAATCGTCCATTGCTCGCGCACCAGGCCCCGCAGTGCATTGAGGCTGCGTGCAAGTGCCCAGTAAAGCCTTGCTTTTGTGCCGTCCAAATCGTCGTTTACGGCACCGTGCTGAGCCACAGAGCGCCCGATGTCGCTGGAAAATAAGACACCGACAGCAACAAAACTGAGCCAAAACCCAGGCTGCAAGAGCGCCCAGGGGTCGCTGGCTACGACCAGCACCAAGGCCAGCGTCCAAACCTGGGGCCAGGGCCAGCGCAAGCCCAGTACACGCAAACCCGTAACCGTAGCCAGCATGACGCAGGTGCGCTGCGCGGGTAGACCCCAGCCGGAAAAAACTGAATACGCCACAGCCAGAAATAGGCCTGCAACCAAGGCAGCCGTAGGCGCTGGAACGGTCAGACACAGGCGCTGCGAGCGGCGCCAGAGCCACGCCACCAGTGCCGTAGCGCCCCAGGCGAACATGGTGATGTGAAGGCCCGAGATACTGACGAGGTGGGCCACGCCGGTGGCACGAAACATATCCCAACCCGCGCGGTCTATGGCTGACTGATCACCCACCACCAGTGCTGTGATCAAGCCAGCGGCCTGAGGGTCTTGCACCCGCTGCATGATGCGCTGCCGCAAAGCTTGGCGCCACTGGGCCACGGGATACTGCGGCGTGGCCTCCAACCGCTGCGGGGCTGCATCCTGGGGTCCGGCGCGCACATAGGCGGTGGCCTGCACGCCCTGCTCCCACAGCCACAATTCATAGTCAAAACCGTGGGGGTTGATGCTCCCGTGGGGCGCCTTAACCCGCAGCGTGAACTGCCAGCGCTCGCCAGGCCACAGCGTTTGGGGCTGGCGCTGCAACTCCCATGGCGACAGGTCTGCAGCAGCGCCTTGTGGCGACAAACCGGTGTACCAACCCACATCGACGCGTGCTGGAAATGCAACGGGGACCCCGTCCAATCGGGCGGACTCCACCTGAAGGCGAAAACGCAGGCCCAAAGGGTTGCTTTGTGTCATATCGCGAACCACGCCAACGACTTGCATATCGCGGCCTTCCAGTGCGCCCTCCAAACGCTGGCTATCAAACCAGCATGCGCGCAGCCCCACCAGCGCAAAGGCCACCAACGCGCAGGCACCCAGCGCCAGCACCCCCCGCAATGCGACCCAGGCCGTTTGTCTAGGGCCGCGGCTGCGTCCCCACCGGCTGGTGAATGCCGCTACCGCCAAGGCAGCAAGCAGTGCCAGGCCATACCAATCCATGGGCCACAAGGCAGCCTGTTGGAGTTGCAAGGCACTACCGCCCACCCCAACGAGTCCCATCAACCAGGCGCTGGGACTGCGGGATACGGGTGAGGGTTCAAGCGGCATGCCTGAATCTTATCGACCGGCAGCGCGACTCACGCTCTTTTTAGCGCAAAGTGGCGCGACATTAGCTGCCCCTGGCTAAGGGGTGGCTAGTCACTCAAAGACAAAACAAAAGCCGGTGTCCATGAGGCGGAGCCTCAGCTCGTCAGGGCCTTTCGCAACTCGCTGACGCGTTGTTTGTACTTCGCACGTGCCACCAAGGCCTGCGCCATGTCAACCGCGACAAACTGCGCGCGGAAATTCGGCTGCAACTGGGCAACCAGATCCATGTCGGCGCTGATAACCGTGCCGATCATGGCGTAGCCGCCACCCGAGATGGCGTCACGGTGCAGCAAGATCGGCTCCAACCCGCCGGGCACCTGAATCGAACCGATCGGATAGCCAGCATCCACAATGTTTGATGGATCAGAGCCCGCGCCAAAAGGACGTTCGCGCGGCGCGAATTCCAAGGGGCGGCCACCCTTGAATCGGTAGGCGATGCGGTCCGCTTCGGCGCCGACGCACCAGGTGTCTTCGAAGAACAATTTACCCGACGCTTCAGTCAGCCAGTGAAAGTACAGACCTGGCAGCATGCGGACTTGCACGTCCTTGGGGAACACTGACTTGAGCTGATCCGGCAACTTTCTGCCCAGGTGCGATGGCCCGGTGACAGCACCAACCGGTAGCACATCACCGACCTGAAGTTTTCTGCCGCAAAAACCACCCATGGCACCGAGGATATAGGTCGACCGACTGCCCAGAACCACCGGCACATCAATGCCACCGGCTACAGCAAGGTAGCCACGAACGCCGTCCTTGAGATAGTCGAAACTCAGCACACTGCCAGCCTTGGCAACGACGACTTCGTAATTGGGGATTGCAACACCGTCAAGCTTGGCGGGCAGGTTGGCGCCTGCCAGCGCGATCAGTGCGTCTTGCGTGAATTCAAGCTTGGGGCCGAGCATCGTCATCTCAAGCACAGCTGCATCTTCCGCGTTACCCAGCAGCAAATTGGCGGCACGGAACGAATACTGATCAAGTGCCCCAGACAGAGGAATGCCCAGGTGGTAATAGCCCGTGCGTCCAGCGTCCTGTACGGTGGTAGCAAGTCCGGCATGCAATACCTTAATTGCCATACAAAGTCTCCGTCAGTTTGTGGTTGTAGGTGGTCGGGTTCTTCAGAAAGTCTTGCAGCGCAAACTTGACAGGCCGGATGCGCAGGTCGAACGTGCCGTCTTGCACTTTCGCCAAGGCCGCATCGTATTGTGTGCGGTTGATCGATTTGAACTTGATGATGTCGCCAGGGCGGAAGAACACCATGAAATCTTTGAGGTAGGGCAGGCCCTGCTCCGGATCAAAAATCGGGGCCGGCGTGATGCCGAGCATCTGATAACCGCCTGCACCGCGGACCGAGTAGATCGACCCAAAGCAGCCGCCGTGACCGATCGTCAGTTTGGGCGTGTCGGTGCGGGGGCGCAGGTACTTGGGGACCTGAATCTGCTTCTCACGTTCGACCATCTGGAACATGAAGGGCAGGCCCGCCACAAACCCCACCATCGAGACAAACCAGGGTGCGGCCGCATGCGCAGCGACGAAAGCCTCAACACTGGCATAGCCATTGATGCGCGCGCCGTACTCGAGATCGGTGGAGCTCGGCTCTTGATGGCGTTCGCGAAAACGCATCAAGGTCTCGTAGGTCCAGGGGTCGTTGTAGAAGATCGGAATTTCAATGATCCGGGTATTGAGCTCCAGCGCGCTATCACCGAGCTCGGACTCAATCGATTTCAGCTGAGCCAGCAGTGTGTCGGGCGCGACCAGGTCGGGATCAAAACGTACCTGATACGCTGCATTGGCCGGGCAAATTTCGGTAACACCAAGGATCTGCCGCTGCGAAATCGCATTAGTGATCGACATGCCCTTGAAGAACGCTTCAAGTGACATTTCCGTGTTGAGTTCTACAAAGATGTGCTCGTCGCCGCCGAATGAATACCGTGCTGGGGGAAGTGACATAGGGTTTCCTTTGAAGAGGATGGAACGTGTTTATGGTGCAGCGAGGTAGGGCAGTCAGGCCTGGGCTTTGACCGCTGCGCGTTGTGCCATCCACTGCTCAAGGTATCCGGTGTGGAACTGGCCGCTCTGGACCGATGGATCGGCCAGCAACTCCTGATGCAGGGCCACGGTGCTGTGCACGCCTTCGATAAGCGTCTCGGCCAAGGCGCGCTGCATGCGGCGGATGGCACTGGCGCGGTCTTCGTCCCAGACGATCAACTTGGCCAACAAGGAGTCGTAAAACGGGGGGATGGTGTAGCCGGCGTAAACATGGCTGTCGACCCGCACGCCCGGGCCGCCAGGCCAGCGCAGCGCACTCAGTTTTCCCGGCTGCGGCATGAAGTTGCGCTCCGGGTCTTCCGCGTTAAGGCGGCATTCAATCGCCGCCCCCTTCAGAACAATCTGGTCCTGGCGAAAGCGCAAAGGTTCGCCCATGGCAATCCGGAGCATTTCCCTCACGAGATCAACCCCAGTCACCAGTTCGCTAACCGGATGCTCAACCTGGATCCGGGTGTTCATCTCGATAAAGAAAAACTCGCCACTTTCATCGTCGTAAAGGAATTCCAGCGTCCCGGCGCCGCAGTAGCCCACAGAGGCAGCCAGGCGCACCGCTGATTCGCACAATGCCTCACGCGTGTGTTGCGAAAGCGTTGGCGATGGCGCCTCCTCCAGAATTTTTTGCCGCCTTCTTTGCAGCGAACATTCCCGCTCGTAGCAGTGGATCACGTTCTTGCCATCTCCCAAAACCTGAACTTCAATGTGCCGGGCGGTTGCGATGAAGCGCTCCAAGTACACCGCATCGTCGCCAAATGCCGCTCGAGCTTCGCCTTGTGCCAGCGGCATGAACTGGCGCAGTTCACCCTCATCCTTTGCAACACGGATGCCCCGACCGCCGCCACCAGCAGAGGCCTTGATCATGATGGGGTAACCCACCAGTGCTGCCACGGCGACTGCCGTCTCCAGGTCGCCGACGGTGCCACTGCTTCCTGGGACCGTGGGCACACCTGCGCGCCTTGCGGTCTCGCGGGCCACCGACTTGTTGCCCATGCATTCAATGGTCTCCGCGCTGGGCCCGACGAAGATCAGACCGGCCTGCACCACACTGCGCGCAAAGGCCGGATTTTCTGAAAGAAAACCGTAGCCAGGGTGCACCATGGTTGCGCCGGTTTGGCTTGCGGCGCGCAGAATGGCGTCAGCGTTGAGGTAACTTTTTGCGGGATGGGGCGGTCCGATGTTGACCACCTGATCGGCC
>Ga0214919_10005264_pt1 | contig 18462 bp, 20 predicted proteins | sample LL1503_MetaG_FD_177994 | JGI IMG/M metagenome (GOLD analysis project Ga0214919, IMG submission 177994) | Freshwater microbial communities from Lake Lanier, Atlanta, Georgia, United States - LL-1503 | ecosystem: Environmental > Aquatic > Freshwater > Lake | place: USA: Georgia | collected...
GCGTTTAGAGGTAAAACCGTTGCACCTAATTGTATTTCTGTGCCAGTAACCACCGACGAACTGCCGGTTATCGTAATACCGGTTACTATAATTATCGGAATTTCTACAGTTACCGTATATGTAGCATATACACCACTAGTGTCATTCGCTGTAGCAGTTATACTCACGGTACCAGCGCCCACACCAGTAACTTTACCCATTAAGTCTACAGTGGCAAGATTAGCATTGTTAGACGACCACGTTATGCCAGCGTTTGTCGCGTTTAGAGGTAAAACCGTTGCACCTAATTGTATTTCTGTGCCAGTAACCACCGACGAACTGCCGGTTATCGTAATACCGGTTACTATAATTATCGGAATTTCTACAGTTACCGTATATGTAGCATCTATCGCAATGCTCATTGGATTGTTGCCAACACCGATTGTGGATATTACCGTGTTTGTTGCAGTATCAATACGGCTAACTGTATTGTCGACGGAGTTGGTCATCCACACACTTAATCCATCTGGGCTTACTGCTATGCCTTGTGGAAAGTTACCAACAAGGATTGGAGGGACTACAACCGTGTTTATTGCAGTATCAATACGGCTAACTGTATTGCCGAAGTTGTTGGTCACCCACACACTTAATCCATCTGGACTTACTGCTATGCCTTGTTGTGGATTTGAACCAACAACGATTGGAGGGACTACAACCGTGTTTGTTGCAGTATCAATACGGCTAACTGTATTGTCGACGGAGTTGGTCACCCATACACTTGATCCATCGGGACTTACCGCTATGCCTTGTGGAAAGTTACCAACAAGGATTGGAGGGACTACAGCAGTGTTTGTTGCAGTATCAATACGACTAACTGCATTGCCGGCGGAAATGGTCACCCATACACTTGATCCATTGGGGCTTACTGCTACGCCTATTGGTTGGGGTCCAACACCGATTGGAGGGACTACAACCGAGTTTGTTGCAGTAATAATACAGCTAACTGTATTGCTTGAGAAGTTGGCCACCCACACACTTAATCCATCTGGACTTACTGCTATGCCTATTGGACCGAGACCAACTGCGATTGTAGATAATACCGTGTTGGTTGCAGTATCAATACGGCTAACTGTATTGTCGCCGTTGTTGGTCACCCACACACTTAATCTGTCTGGGCTTACTGCTATGCCTAGTGGATTTGAACCAACTGCGATTGTAGATAATACCGTGTTGGTTGCAGTATCAATACGGCTAACTGTATTGTCGACGGAGTTGGTCACCCATGCAGACACTATGGTGTGACATGTCAAAATATTATTTTCCAACGGCAGATTAAACACATTTGGATTAGTATAACTAATTCCTTGCGTTGCCCATACCTTATTCGCATAAGGTCCAACCCCTCTCACTATCCTAGAATATTTTTGCTGTTTGGTTAAATTTGCCGAATTATTTATATAAGACAACTGTTTTTTTTTATTTTCATTTAATTGTGCAATTGTATATGTATTATTGTTGCACAACAATTCTGCTCTAGTCCACGTTCTAGTAGGATTTGGTCCGGCATAATTAGCATGTTCTATAGCATCAAACTCGCAAGGCGTTTCTGATACATTTGACATATACAAGTATTGAAGATTAATTAGTTAATTCGTTCATTTAATAATATTATATTCACATATATATTATTAAATGTCGGCAATAGTAAAATCTTCGGATTCCGTAGAAACATTTCCTAGTAGCACATGTCTTTCCCATTGTGTAAAACTCGCTATAAGCGACGATAGACCAATCATGCTTGATTATTGGCAATCTTCTCTCGATGGCACATCCCTCATCGGCGTAAGAGAGGGCGGAGAGAAGTTACTTGTTAAAAATGAAGACGAATATACTTCACCAATTTCTAAAATCTTAAAAGTAGATAAAGAATATATCATTTTAACCGAAAATTCAATTTACGTTGTAAGTTCTTCTATAGCAACAAAACGAATCGGATAATATACTTGTTTATCCTAGATTTCTGTTACACAACCATTTAAATAATTATAAATATATTACTAAATATATTTATACCGAAACGCAATTACATTATTTAATAACAATCAAACATAACACCCATTTTCTACTTTATTGCAACCATTGTAATGCTCTGATGACTCCGGTCTACTCCAGTGTTCATTCATATACATTTTCAATATACTGCCCTTTTCTTCAATCCATCTATTTGCATAAATTCCAAAATACATGGATAACACACCGCCTATATAAATAGCGGATTTACCGTGATTTGTAAATATATAATTCGCACATAAATTTCCAAGACCCCCCATGCTTAAAAGTGCCACATCGTATGTTTCTTTTAAACTATTTAATTCTCTGCAAAATAAATTAAATTCTATTTCCCAATCCCTCGACTCACAATCACCCGATAATTGCGGAGGTTTAATAAAAATAAAACTACATTCGGGGAATAAATCTCGCCCATATATTTTTTCAAGAACGGGTATCTTCGTTTTCATTGTTTCGACAAATGCACTGATTATTAATATCCGTTTTCCTCTCAAAGCAGTTGTCCATACAACGTCGCATTTAATAAAATTATAAATTTCAAGAACACTTTCTGCCCACAATTTCCTTTTATTTTTACATATCGTATATTCAATAAAATCGTGAGACAGTTTAATATAATTGTAACATCGGTCACACCCATTTCTACTCCAGCCGGCATACATTTCGCAATTTATAAAAGCTTCTAGATGTTTTTTTCTATATATAGAAATACTATTCCAAGATGTAAGCGATACCCCTGCGTTATTTTTCATAGTTGGTATAATATGTTTCACATTTTTTTTATAATATAACCCAGAACATATCACAGTTTCTGCTCCTGCTTGAATTCTAGGGACAATGAATTTTTTATTTTGGTCTAAACGACTTTTTATATAATTATGTAAATAAATATTGTCTTCGTAAAAATTTACATCTACGAGCATTTTTTTATTTCCGAAATGAGAGACAAATAAATAAGGAGAGGGTATCCTAACCGCATCAGAATAAGTTCTAATGTTTGAACTATGATAATGAAAACACATTATGGCAGCAGGGTCATTAATAAGTTTAAAATTTAGTAATTTAAAAAGATATGCAATGTGATTATCGCACCCAGGCGTTCCTAACATAAAATTAAATGCGGCATTATTCGCTAACCTATTATTAAAATTTGAATGATATATCCACGCATCCTGAGAACTACCTACATTATTTTTGTATAATTTAATTTTTAGTGGACTACGAGAATATTCATACCGCAATTGTGCAATCATAATAGGTTTTAAATGAACATCAGATTTAAATATATTGTTAAGAGTAATATTGAAAAAAATGTCAGCATTAGCAATAATTATATACCCATTTATCTTGATACTATCGCAGTAATTAAATACATCGGAATAGTTCATACGACTCGGTGTTAAAACCTGAATTATTTTTTCACTACGCACACCTAGTTCTTGGTCTGTATATATTCGTTCGTTCATAAGATAAATGCGCGAAATAAAAGTATTTTTCACATTATTTTTCAAACAGGTATTTATTTCATTCCGTCTTACATGTGACGGAGGTATGAAAAATTGAATGAATAAATTTACCTTGTCGTTATTTACATCAGAACTGATGTTTAATTTCGGAGAATTTTCAATATATTTCATTTAATTAACACAATATTAATAATGAACTTTATTAACGAATTATTATTATCTGATATAATTGTATGATATTGATAAAAATATTAATATGCTTATTATGCATTATCATAATTTTACAGATATACGACTGGATAAAATCTGCGATGGGGATAAAAGAGGGAATGGACCAAGTAGGTCCTCCCCCAATCACTCTTACACAATCACATCTTTCTGACACTGGTTTAAGCAACGACCCTTTATATCTTTCCACAATAAATGCCTCTAATATAAAGATGTTATCCGACCAGATAACGAAAATAGATATTGATACTATAAACAGTGAAATTTCTTCATTACAGACACAATTAAAGGCAAATAATGCCGCCGTGACTGCTCTGGGCAAACAGTTATCAAATGTCTCATCACAAGTCGTTGGGGCGTCATTCAAATCCGCTTCTCAGATTCCTGCCGCGACTGGAACAAATTAGATGAATAAATAAATATATTTATACATTATATTAATGTCAAACTTTTTTAAAGAAGTAACAGCTGATTTATCTGGACTGGAGGCTAAATTGATTGGACCCGACTACAAATATTTTAATTTTATAAACACCCCAGAACAAATGGGTATGTCTGCGGATGGTAGTATAGGTGCTATAGAGAGCGATATTGCGGGACTAATTGCTTATGTAGAACTCCTAGTAGAAGGCGGAGGAGAAGCGTCGCAAGTTCCTGGTCCCTTGGGTGATAAATTTTTTCTTGAAACTGGTGCAAAATGTAAAGACATTGCGACAAATAATTTAGTTACACGTTCTTTATATATAAATAATGTACCAGACGGAAACATTCCTTTTATATCATCTGGTATGGGAGTAAATTTTACTACATTCGAGGGTCTTGTACCCGGAGTTATGGGAAATTTAGCAAATTTAAATCCTATGAAAATTTTTCAAGCGTTTATGATTGGGTCTGAACCTTCGTGTCAGTCTATAACAATGCCTACTATAGATGCGAATAACAACCCTGGTTCACAGTCCGCATACGTTATTAACGCAGATATTGCTGCAATGAATCCAGGTTGGTTCCCGAATAACACGAATCCTATTACAGGAGCAACTAGACGAGAAGCGTTTTCAAAAGCTAAATTCCCAGATGATCCTTTTGTTAAAATATATTATTCGATGCTGGGATTGCTTCTATTGTATATTTTTCTTAAAATGTTTAGAAGAAAATAAAATTGACTATTTATATTAGTCCCGGAACTATTACTAACGATAATACTATTACTAATGACGGACATATTATTAACAACGGATTTATTGATAATTATTTAAAGTCTAAATAAAAAGATATATTTATCAACCGCGTTGATAATAATTTATAATTATTATTATAAATTCTAACTATATATAAGTCGTAATAGTTTTAGTTTTTTTTGGTTTTATTTTAGGTGTATGTGAGGGTTGAATGAATATATCAGGTTTATCGTTTATTATGTTATATTCTGTTATAAATATACACGATAAATAGTCGTAAATTTCGTGCAACATTTTCTCGCTACATTTTCCGACAATTAGAACGCTTCCAGTCCTAAACACCATAAACGACACTTTGGTTACACCGTCGATATATATCGAGCATTGAATTCCTGGGTAAGTGCAAGGGTCGTAATTGCTCCGAATTTTACTATTATATTTATGTTTGAATAAATTGTTAAGTGCCGACCGGTTCAAGTAGTAACCGCAATTGAAATTTGAGTTTATTAAAACCACATATGTATTAGAAGTTATAAATTGGTGCGAAATATCAGGAATAAATGGTATTAGTTCTGATACTAAAAACGCAAACACTTTATCTAATACATTTGTATTTTGAATTCCTGGGATTTCTATCTTGCCAGTATTGAATAATTTAATATGAAATTCTTTGAATGTGCCTTCTATGTTTAAACGCATAATTAATACAAAACAATTATAAAATGCCCCCTTTTTTTTCCGCCGCAAACTCACAATGTCTTTCCTGCTTATTCCAATACTCACTTTTCTAACATCTTTGAATTGCACCTTTCCGGATGGATTGTCTATATGATTTATAATAGTTTCGTCAATAAAATCATACTGTTTTTTCATTTCGTTTATATACGCTACCTCTTCTCGTGTGCTTGAATTGAACTTGATTTGTTTTTTTATAACCCCTTCTTTTTGTTCGTGATATTTAATCATTGGTATTTTCCAAAAAATACCATTTAAATCTACTTTCGGCACGTTAAGTCGCGTGATTATAGTTTGGGTTGATATATACAACGGCGTTATTGTGCGAGGCACATCACAGCATACATGTTTATTGACAGACACCAGTATATCTGTTTCTTCGTTCAATATATATTCGTCCGAATTATCGCAGAATGACGACCATTCATCGTCTAAATCAACCATTTTAATGTGGTTCAATATAACAATTAAATAAATCAATTTAATTTAATTGTTATAATTATTTAAAGAATAAACATATATTTATTTAGTTAATGCCGAAGGCAATTGGTATTGATTTGGGAACTACTTATTCTTGTGTTGGTGTATTTCAAAACGGTGTATGTGAGATAATCGCGAATAGTGATGGAGATAGAACTACTCCGTCATATGTTGCTTTTACTGATAAAGAAACTCTGTGCGGACAATCCGCAAAAAATCAAGTTGCGATGAACACGCAAAATACTATTTACGATGCAAAACGTCTTCTCGGACGAAAATTTTCGGACCCAATCGTTCAGAGCGATTTAAAACACTACTCGTTTAAACTCGTTGCCGATAAAGATGATAAACCTATGGTTTCGTTGGCAAACGATAAAACATATTATCCAGAGCAGATATCAGCAATGGTTCTGGGCGAGATGAAAAAAACTGCCGAAAATTATCTTGGATGCACTGTAACAAAAGCAGTTATTACCGTGCCTGCGTATTTTAACGATTCGCAGAGAGCAGCCACCAAAGACGCTGCCAGAATTTGCGGATTGGAAGTATTAAGAATAATTAACGAACCGACTGCGGCTGCGTTGGCGTATGGTCTGGATAAGAACCACGTCGGTGAGAAAAATGTGCTTATTTTTGATTTGGGAGGAGGAACATTTGATGTTAGTCTTTTGACATTGGACGACGGGTTATTCGAAGTTCGTGCTACGGCAGGAGATACACACCTTGGCGGGGAAGATTTTGATTCCAGACTAGTTAATCATTTTATGGAAGAGTTTAAACGCAAACATAAACTAGACATTTCTCAAAATCATAGAGCAGTGCGACGACTGAGAACTGCATGCGAAAGAGCGAAGAGAACCCTAAGCACTACTGCCTCTGCTACAATTGAGGTGGATGCACTATTTGACGGTATAGATTTTAATTCTACGTTGACGCGGGCTAGGTTTGAGGAACTGTGTTCAGATTTATTTAGAGGATGCATTGACCCCGTTGAAAAGGTTCTGAGAGATGCTAAAATGGATAAAAGTTCTATACACGACGTCGTCCTTGTTGGAGGTTCGACCAGAATTCCTAAAGTACAGAAATTATTATCCGATTTTTTCAACGGGAAGGATTTGTGTAAATCTATTAATCCAGATGAAGCGGTTGCTTATGGCGCTGCGGTGCAAGCTGCGATTTTAACTGGGGACACATCAAAGGCGCTGGAAGGAATTGTATTAGTTGATGTAGCTCCGCTGTCTATTGGAATTGAAACTTCGGGAAAAGTGATGACTGTAATGATACCAAGAAATTCTTCTATTCCAACTAAGAAGACGCAGACTTTTAGCACATACGCAGACAACCAACCTGCCGCAACTATACGAGTGTTTGAGGGCGAGAGAGCACTTACTAAAGATTGCAATCTATTGGGTCAATTTGAATTGTCTGGAATTACACCAGCGCCAAGAGGAGTTCCTCAATTAGAAGTAATATACGATATAGACGCGAACGGAATGCTAAATGTAACGGCGTGCGATAAATCTTCTGGAAAAAGCGAGAAAATTGAGATTAAGAACGATAAAGGGCATTTATCCAAGGAGCAGATTGAAAATATGATTAAGGAGGCAGAACAATTAAAAGAAGAGGATATGAGACATTTAAAAAGAATAGAGTCGAGAAATAAATTAGAAAATTACGTATATACTTGGAAGAGTAAGTTGGAAGATAAAGAAGTTTCTGAAAAATTGTCAGACGTGGAGTTGGAGTGTATAAAAAAAGGAGTGAAAGGAGTAACTGATTGGTTGGAAAATTCACCCGACGCTTCCACAGAAGAATTGGACGAAAAGTTCCGATCGTGTGAAGAAAGTATGAAGGGTATATCTTCTAAGATATTTTCCTCGAGTATTAATGAGGATAATTCGAAAGGAACAAACCCAGAATCTAAAAATGAAAATGAAAATGTTAAAACGGATGACTTGGATTAAACGGATAAAATAACAAATGAGCATGTCTTCATTATACGTCTCATTAAATACAGGATTGATGTTTAATTAAACTGATTGTTAGACATAAATTCGTTTATTTCGCCATCGTAGAATTCGATGATTGCCACATCTTGGCAAATGTGAGAAAAGATATTGTATATCGTGTATATACAATATCTAAATTACATAAAATAAAAACTTTGAATTTAATTATTCGTTTATGATAGCCTTTTTATTCTTTGTACAATCTTCGATAAAATTAAGCATTTTTTCGGAATAATTCTGGTCGTCGTAATTGTCCGAAATTTTATTATTATTTATATATTTATCATATAAATCTTGATTATTATTCAAATTATTTATCTGAATTAATAGTTCTTCGAGATTATCGTTATAATGTAAAAAACTATTTTCATTAAAATAGTTTTTACACTTAAGCGACCCCCAATATATCGGGATTGTTTTTGAAAAAAAACAGTTAAATATTTTTTCTGTAATATAACCGTCATTACTTGAATTTTCAAAACATATAATAAACTTATATTTATTCAGAACTTCTAAAAATTCTAATGAATTATAACAACTTTTATCATTTATATTATGATAATCAAAAATACTGTCTACTGTATCTATTTTATTTAATATATTTTTAATATGTGTTATTTCTGGGTTTATACCGCTTTTATTTATCATCAGACAAAATTTTTTTTCATTAAAACTCGTGTTTAATTGTGTATGATTAAAATAATATCCATACGTCTTTTTAAAATAATTTATTCTTGTGTATATACACGGAATTGCTAAAAAATTGGCATTTTCAATTATTTTATCAATGTGAGAATATATATATAAGTTTATTTTATCATCGTTAAACTCTCCGTATGTATTGTAGTGGTTATACCAATTAAACTGCTTGTTTGTGAGATTTTCTATAGATATAAATACATTTATTTCATTATTTCTTAACATAGAATTGTCTTCCATAAAAACACTAGTTAAACACATATCTGCTTCCTCCGAAGCATCAACTAAAATGTACTGCATCTCTGGAAAAAAATATTCTATTATATGTGCGTTGTTGTGCATCATATAATATTCTTTATTCGTACTTGAACTTTTTAAAAAACACGCAAATTCTAATATTCTTATTCTAATCATTGAATTATTTGTATATTATATAGGTACTCTTTAAATTTATAAATAATTGTTTTTGAAATTAATAATTGTTTTTGAAATTAATAATTGTTTTTGAAATTAATAATTGTTTATATATAAGATACGCTTATCATATATTTATTTATGTGTCTTTTTATTTTTATTTTCCCTGTTTAAAATTTCGGAGTTTATTGTATTTAATTTAAATTCGGCTACATACAATAAAGACGCGTACTCTGTTTCTAACTCTAAAACACGATTATTGGCAGTCAGTTCTATATTATTAAAATCGTTTATATCTAAAACGATTTTAATGTAAAGGTTTATATATTCTACATCTATTTCTCTAACAATAAACATCATATCTGAATTTTTTATCCATCTTATAATCAATTCTGATATTTTCTTGAATTCTGATAAACAATTCAAATTAGATTTTTTACATTCTAGTTTGAATTGTTTATCTGCGTCGATATATGTAGATTTTAAAAGTAGTCTATCTTTTTTTAAAATCCATCGTCTAAATTCTTCAACTCTTTCATCAATATACGACATCGTTGTTATTCTTGCGTCTATTTTAATATTTTATTTTTTTCAATTTTTTACAATAGTATTTTCAATTTGTTTATAAATTATCAATTGTATTTTCCAACTCACTAAAATTTATATGCGGTAAATCAACGTGCGATTCCCAGAAATATTTACAGAACGACCATTTAAAATTGCAATCTTCTTTATACCACCCTGGTCTTATTTCTAAAAGACTAATTCCGATATTATTAGGTATTAACCACAAACTATTTTTAGGCAATACATATCCGAGTTGTGTATTCGGACTAACTGGTTTATTTAACACACCCTCTCGTATAGTTACATTCGCGTCATTTGTCCGAGGTATGATTTTTAATAAATCTGATAGAAGCGGAGGATATGCGTAATTATACGACCATCTCCAATTAATGCAACCTACGTTGTAATACTTGAAAGTCCATTCTAATCCTTCCAAATAGTTTTTACTTATCTGTTCTGCGTCAGATAAACTTGTTTTTAACAATGAATTGTAATATCTATGCTCCCATCCACAATTCCACGGGTCAATGAACCTTTCAGTATCTCGAAACAACATAGGAGAATTATTAAGTTTATTTTCAATTTCATTTTCGGATATAATGAGAGAGTCTGACTTTAGTTTCTTCGTGAGTCTGTCTCTTGTAATGTATTCGTATTTAATATTTCCTAACTCCGAATCCTTTAGGTGGTCTATATACTCATATACTCTTCTCCAAACAATCTCTCCATCTTCTATTATAGTTTTATTCGCATCCACAAATTTGAGTTTATATGCTTTCAATAAAGTGTCTATACCAGTCGTTCTTATATTTAATGCCGGGAAGTGTGGCAAAAAGTCGTTACCCAAAAGAAAAAATATGAATATATAGTCGTGTATTTTATTATTTGGATTTTTTAAGTTCAATACATTTACTAAATCACATAAACCATCTTGTAATTCTACCTTGGTTGGAGTAAATTCCTCGACGATATTTTTACCAAATTCTGAAATATCCAATAAATATTTTTCATTTGGAGAGAGAGTTTTATCAAGACTCTGAATAAACTCCGGAGTTTCTCTGAACAGATAGATATATTTACAAATATGTAAATGATTTAAAGACAACATTATTAAATCCGCATCTAACCCATATATAACAGTAACTGTTTCGGAATGATATTCTTTATTGTCGCGGATATACTCGAAAATTTTATGTTCTCCTTCTCCAACTTTGTCCGAACAAGATATTATAAATCTAGTTATATCAAACTCATATGGTCTGGTGAATGTAGAATTAATCGCGGAGGTCAATTTACTCATAAATAGCGTGCCAGGTGTAATAGCCGAAGTATCCCATACCTTTTCGCCCGATGTATGTTTTTTCTCTCTTATAATTTTATTTTGGTACCAAGAGAGATAGCGTCTATTTCGTTGTTGGTTCATCTTGGCGATAGGTGCAACTCCATCAAACGCAATAAATACATTATTCGACGGTTTCAGAGTTTTTATATGGAACGCAATTTTATCACATACGTATTTTATAATACTTTCTTCGTTTTTATTTGTCCGATCTATATTTACTGCTTCATAAATAATACCATTGCAATCTAAATATAGATTATTAATCCGATTTGTAATTTGACACATTGGTTTTATTATTTGTCTGTGCCGTTTAACGAAGTGAGAGAAATAACTTGGTATTCCCATAACTATTATATTACATACTTTGTCTTTATATAACTAATAAAATTATGTAAAGTATATTTTATATTTGATTAGTATAATGGCAATTGAATTGACGCTTCCAAATATGTTAGAATTAATAGCAATACTTTCTCCTATTTTATTGGGTTTTTTTTTGATAATGGTTTCTTTATTTAACCAAGACGTCAAGGGTATCGTATATTTGGCCGGGGTTCTTATAGCGTCCGTTATTAATATATTTTTAATGAATATAATAAAAAACAACAAGAAACCCGACCAATCTAGTGTCTGTGATATAATATCACTTCCATTTATTGGAGCGTATAATAGTCCTTGTACGTCTAGTATGTTTATCGCATTTACCATTGCTTATTTAGTCCTTCCTATGCAATATAACAATCAGATGAACTATGCTGTTTTGATAACATTACTATTGATGTTAGCAGTTAATTCGGTAACAAAGGTATTAAAAAAATGCACAACTTACGGAGGGACTGTATTAGGTGCCCTTGTCGGATTAGTTATGGGTGCTGTATGGTATAGCATTTTTCATATGTCGGGATACGATTCTTTGCTATATTTTGATGAATTGAAAAGCAATAACGTACAGTGCTCTCGACCGTCCAAACAGTCGTTTAAGTGCTCCGTTTATAAAAATGGACAACTCATATCAAGTAATGTAGTATAGGAAATGATTGAACAAGAAAAAATAGACCAGTTCCAAGGAGAGCATCTAGTTGCTGAGATAGCCAAAACTTTATATTTAGACAGTTGCGAGAGAAAGTCAAAAAAACTAGAAAATTCGGTAAAAGTTGAAGAGAACCCTCAAATTGAACCAGTAAATAACATCTCGTGGAAATGTTATAAAGAATTAAATACTTTTAAATAATAATTGTGTTTTATAGTTAAGTAAAATACAGAGTTCCATCAGAGTTCCATACAATAGGGCGTTCATCGCCATTAGGTTCGTAATAACTGCCGCAAATTTTTCCACCAGGACCAAACCCATTAGCAACTCCCCCTGCAGTGTCGCCGCCAGGAACCGTGAAAGTAACAGCGGAATCATACGCTCCTGTAGAGGTCCATACAATAGGGCGTTCATTGCCATTAGATTCGTAATAACTGCCGCAAATTTTTCCACCAGGACCAAACCCATTAGCAACTCCCTCTCCAGTGCCGTCTTCAGGAAACGTGAAAGTAACATTGGTATCCCCCCCCGTAGAGGCCCATACAATAGGGAAAGAACCGCTACCAGAAACGTAATAACTGCCGCAAATTTTTCCACCAGGACCAAACCCATTAGCAACTCCCTCTCCAGTGCCGTCTTCAGGAAACGTGAAAGTAACATTGGTATCCCCCCCCGTAGAGGCCCATACAATAGGGAAAGAACCTAAACCAGTTTCGTAATAACCGCAAATTTTTCCACTAGAAATATCAAACCCACGTGCTCTTACATTGAAAGTGTTCCCTTCAGGAACCGTGAAATTAACAGCGGAATCATACGCTCCTGTAGAGTCCCATACAATAGGGATATCGTCACTATCATCGTACCAAAAACCGCAAATTTTTCCACCAGGACCAAACCCATTAGCAACTCCCTCTCCATTGCCGTCTTCAGGAAACGTGAAAGTAACAGCGGAATCATACGCTCCTGTAGAGTTCCATACAATAGGGCGTTCATTGCCATTAGATTCGTAATAAACACCGCAAATTTTTCCACTAGAACTATCAAACCCATACGCAGCTCCAAATCCAGTGCCGCCGCTAGGAAACTCGAACTTAATGGGGGTATTTACAACCCCCCCTTTAATATCCCTAAGGTACCCCCACGCACGTATTTTAATTGCATTCATTGCAAAAGGACCTAGACCCATAGAAGGAGGAAACCCTTGTTTTTTATCCCCCCCCCCTTGGTTCCGAGAAGTTATTAATTTGGAAAATCTGGCTAAAGGCATATATATATTATTATTATTTAAATCTACTTTTAATATTTAGAAATTAATTCATATACAAGGTTCCTTATTGTATATGTTATATTAGGTGTTTTTACGACTGTTCATACAATTTCGGCGTAAGCCAAGTAAATTTCGCTATACACATGCTTCGTATATAGTTCCGTTAGAGGTCCATACAATAGGGCGTTCAATGGTATCAGAATCTATATAACTACCGCAAATTTTTGTTCCGTCAGAACTAAACCCATACACCTCCCCATATCCGCTTCCATCAGGAAACGTGAAAGTAACGGCATCGGGGGGGCTCCTGTAGAGGTCCATACAATAGGGTGTTCGATGATTAAGACGAGATGTATTTTGAAAACAAATAAAATAAAATAAATTGATTTATACGATTTAATTATTAATGGTATAAGTGAAATGACTGTATCTAAAAAATCATCTGTATATGCAGTGTCGGAAGTATCATCAATACAACCCGATAAAAACATTCACAAAATAACAGACGAATTGTTGAAAATACAAGTTGATATAATGATTGGTATAAAAGAATACACTCGCGCTTCTACTAATTTCATCGCAAGTTCAAAAAATCTACATTTTAAACACTTAAATATCTATAACAACGACAATATAAAAAATATGTTAGAACTTATTAGCGCGTTTAATCAAAATATAATAGAACACTGTGCCCTGGTTGAGATTAGTTACGATTATAATATTGCGGGTAATAATTTATTAAGTAGAATGAAGGACATTACTATAGATTGTGATAAATTGTGTAAAATATAAGTATTATAACTTATATTTATGGATATTCTGTGAAATATACTCCATAAATACCTTTACTGCTTTTTGTCTATTAAAAGAATCCATCATTAAGCGCGAATTATTAGAATTTGAATTCATGACCGCAATAAAATGATTTATTATATTAATAGTATTTGCAAGAGAATATTTTTTTAAATCTTCTAAAAGATATATCGGTTTGCCGATTTTCTTATTCACGGAATTATGAAACTCAAATAAAAATGTAATCATATTTTCTCTCGAAGAAGTCACAATATCAATATTTACTCTAGACAAAAATAGAGCCGCGTGTTCTGAACACTCTGGGCAAGGCAGATTTTTTGATATACTTGAAATATGTCCAAATAATTCCTTGAAATTGGAATCATCGGTCGATTTAATTTTATATACGAGTGTGTGAAATAAATACCAAACAGCATTGCCCCATATTTTTTTGCTCATTTTATTATATAAATATAATTTAAATATAATAAAATGAACAATATGAATGAAGATAATTTAAATTTTAAAACCGAATTAAAAAAACTATACGATTGCACTGACGGCACACACGAATTATGTCTAATAAGTGGCGACGAATTAACGAAAAGTCACATTATCCTTGAGTGCAATCATAAGTTTAATTATATTCCTCTCTTTGATGATATAGTTAAACAGAAAAAAATACGTAGATTTAATACCAACGACCTTGAAGTACATCAGTTTAGGTGTCCTTATTGTCGGATTATACACAATGAAATACTTCCTTACATCCCGACAGAGATAAAAGAAAAACTAATCGGAATTAATTCTCCGTATAGTTGTATGATGAAACATCGTGTTATGTGTGAATGGGTTTGGGTAAAGGGAGCAAATAAAGGAATAAAATGCAAAAACGATGCCAATTATATAGGCGAAAAAAGTTATTGTTCAAATCATTATAAATAATAATTTAAACCTATTTTGATACATTATTAACAATAATGTCTGTTAATAAGGATACACTAACTACAAACATTAGAGCGTGGATTGCGTTAGATAAAGAAATGAACACATTACAGAAAGAATTAAAGGACCGTCGTAAACGTAAAGCGGAATTGTCTCGTATATTGATTGAAATAATGCGAAAAAATGAAATAGATTGTGTAGATATAAACGACGGTAAATTGGTTTGTTCTAAACACAATACAAAATCTACACTGAACAAGAAAAAGTTGGTAGATGTTTTGGGAAAATATTTCGCAAATAAAGTTAATGTTCCTACAGAGGAAATTGCCCAATTTATTCTAGACAGCAGAGATGTAAAAACCAAAGATGAATTGAGATTAAAAACCGTAAAAAAAGTATGAGTTTATTTCAATGTACAAATGATAGCACTAATAACGCCTTAAATATTTTCAAATACATAATATATTTGAGTTGAATATGTCTATCCCATTTACACAATTTCATAAAAAAATTAAATATGATATATACTATAAAATGCGCTATACGAACCTAATGTGATTAATATTAAACGCGGTTTGATGTTGGTTATAAGGTTGTATGATTTTGATTAGGCGTGCGCGAATTTAAACGTGTTTGGAAACGTATAATTTCTAATATTTTATCATTAAACTATATGAGAAGATGTTATATTTTGTAGTTTTTATAATATACTAATTATACGATTATTTTTTGGTCCGAATATGGTGTAATTTACTCTACCTATTCTGAATTATCTTTGGTTGAGAAATTTACTGGTATATATTTACACATATAACAACTTTTAAAATCGTCTAGATTAAAAGTGTCAAAATTCATACATTGAAATACCAATCCAGTACAGTTTTTGTCAGGACAATTTCCGTAACCAAGAATGTCTATTATACACACAAATCCTGGATATGGGTCCGATACTTTACACCATTTACACTGTTTGACAAAACATCCGTTGCATACATTTCGTGTAGGGTCTGTCATGTCTAATACTAATAAAAATATAATATTTTTTTCAATTTAAATAAAAAAGGGTTACCACGCCTTTTTATAAATACTACGTTTTATTTTTATTTTATTATTTTTATTTTATTTTATTATTTTTATTTTATTATTTTTATTTTATTATTTTATTATTTTTATTTTATTATTTTTATTTTATTATTTTTATTTTATTATTTTTATTTTATTATTTTTATTTTATTATTATTTTTTAGACTTTCTTAAACACGCGCGTAAAGTCCCTATAGCATAAGCGATTCCATCGCTTTTTAATATACATGTTAAATTTTCCTCGTGATATTTAACAAGACCGAGTCCGCATACCTCGGATAAACGCCAAACCCAATCTCCGTTCAAAACAAATTTCATCGTTACAACTTCTTTGACCGCTCCATCGTACCCTGTATATTCGGACAATTCCATTGTATAATCGTCTGGTTGTCTCATTTTATACCCGTAACTGTGGTCACGGGTATCTCCGATAATGTTAGTTCCATGTATAAACGGATATGGAATACCTCCGACCTTCAAGTAACGTTCTGGTCGCTCTTCAAATAATTTCATCATCGTATCGCTTAATTCGAGTTCTGATTTGTTCATTTTGCATTCTTCGCAACATACCTTTTCTTCGCATTTTCCGCCACAAGTTTTATCGACAATATGAGAAGGTTGGTCGCTAATTGTATTTGGTTCTTTGGCGTCAACGCATTCATTCACAAGTTCGTTATTTCCGCAATAAACACACTTTCCATTTTCTTCAGTGGTTCTCTCGCAGTTACAATCAGGGCAGTTTATATAAGTGTTTGCGTTATAACATCCCATATCATGGCAACCGTTTTCGCATAATGTAGTCATTTTGTTAATGAATTTAAAATTATAAATTTATATTTCAATTTTTTTACAGTTTAATTTATTATAAATATAAAAATATTATAAGACAATAATATATGTATATTAAAACATTTTTGTATCTATTATTGTCAATAATTATTCTAGTCACAGTTTCTGCCACGATTTTCAATTTTATAGGAGTAGATTTCTCAGCGTATGGAAATTATTTAATATGGATAGTTGCGTTAATTATTTTTTATATAGTTCTTCCTAAATCTCAGAGCACAGTATTCTAATTGATATTTCCAATAACCCCGATTTACGAAGAGACATCGGACTGTATATATTCTAACTAAACTCCCAAAAACCCAACACATCAAATTAAAAAAACAAGAAACTTGAAAAATAAGAAAAAAATAGGCAGATATACGAGACGGTTGCCAGTAACTAGGTGCGCGGGGAAAAAAGAGAAAATGTGCGGTTCAAAAGTTTGTTGAATATTCCGCAAATTGAAACCCCGATACAAAAATTTTACAGATTGCAACAATCAATAAAGAGGACTGTTCAGGCAGAACAAAAATTGTTTTAGGTATCTGCTACAATCGAACAATTAAAAAATTATGTTAATCTAACAAATATAGACCCAGATATTAGATCTGATTGTTTTATTCAGTCTTTATTTGCGTCGGCTATTATTGGAGTTCCGTCGGCACAAAGAGTATCTTTATTCGCAAATAAACACAATTTAGGTGTAAAAATCCCAAACGCGCTTAATTATATAAGCAATGCGTTTGGAATTAAGAGAGATAACTTATCAGGATATACTTTTTATAACACGGATATTTATGATATACGGTACGAGGATCCTACCGAAACTTATTTCTCTCCGACCCCGACAGATTTCAATGGAGTCGAATACATCAATAATTATCTAGATGTGAATTTATTGTCCAACTATATAACTTTTCTTAATATTGTATTTGAAAGTGACGATGTGGGAGAAGAAGGACATGCAGTTGTATGTATGAAAATTAACGAACAATTGATATTTTTTGATCCCCAGAACAGCGAAGAAGGGTTATATGAAAAATTAGAATATTATCTTCAAGGAATTCGTGTTTTACGATATATATTTTTTCAGTTTGTCGTTCCATTAAGGGAACCATTAACTTTAAAAAATGATTCGTGATATCTAAAAATACAAAGTGTATAATCGTTCCAAATATAAATCATACCAGATAACAATAATAATTTAAATCGTATTTGTATGATTATCGAATTGTACAACCAACAAACAAAATACAATCTCTCCCAATGTAATAATGCCTTTAGTCAGATTTTCCAAATTAATAACTTCTCGGAACCAGGGGGGGGGGGGAAAAAAAAAAGGGTGTTCCT
>Ga0214919_10005266_pt1 | contig 18459 bp, 28 predicted proteins | sample LL1503_MetaG_FD_177994 | JGI IMG/M metagenome (GOLD analysis project Ga0214919, IMG submission 177994) | Freshwater microbial communities from Lake Lanier, Atlanta, Georgia, United States - LL-1503 | ecosystem: Environmental > Aquatic > Freshwater > Lake | place: USA: Georgia | collected...
TTTTGCTTGCTGCTACACATAACGCATTCAAGTGTGTTTCTGTTGCAACAGGAACTTGTTTTGCAATTTCAGTTTTTGCTAATTGTGATCTGCGTTGTGTTGATTGACGAGGGCTTGCGGCTTCTTCTACTGAACTGCCAATGTTATATTTTTTCATAAGTGCATTCATTTTTTCTGCTGCTTGCCTTTGTCTCGGCGAGCCTGGCATGGATTTCATTCGCACACTAAACAATCGGTTCATCTCTTTGCGATCTTCAGGACTCATTACTGCCCAAGGATCGTTGAAATTCTTCCAATTGTGCGCTGCATCTTTTGGAAAGTTTCTGTTGCCGACTCTTCGTGTACTTAATTCTGTTAGGTGTTGCTTGAAATTTTTCATTTTCCCTTTTCTGGATTGTAACCCCAAATTTTTAACGCAAGCAATTTTCGGGTTGGTCTACCTTTATCATCACGAAGTGGGCCGGCAGCACCCTTCATCCTACTTATAAAAGAAATCTGTTTGTTTGCCCAATCCCAATCCCTGCTTTCCCAATCTTCTTTTTTCTTGCCTAGCAAACGAACAATGGCACGAGCAGAGTCCCTACCTGATGTTATTTTTTTGCCGCTTGCTCCTGCTTTGCCAGATTCTTTGCGCGACAGTCCTGCTTCTTTTCCATCGTCCGAGTCAATAAACGCTTGAAGTTCTTTTGCGCCCATGTTTATAAGCTTAGACCATTTTTTGTAGGTTGCGTCCTGCTCTTTGTCTGCCAATTCAAGGATAAGTTGTTTGAAATTTTTCATGGAAACCCCGCAAGCTTAGCGTCAGCACCAAAAGTTTGATACGCTGTGAATTTTACTTTTAGGGGTTCGGTGGATACTCGTAACACTTCCCACTCTTTAAAGTCGCCAGAATCTCCACCAATCGCCAATACCCTGTTCAGGTAGTTGCTTGCAGCGGGCGTGAACACACAATCTTTTGGTGGAATGCTTGCTTCAAGAACAACTGCAACCGTTCCACCTATCACTTCTTTACTCACCTTGCCATCTTTTCCTATCTGTTTTCTGAAAATTAATTGTGGAAAAACTCCTGTTTGCAATCCTTCACCAAATTGCTGTGCAATGTCTCTTCGGGTTGTCCACGATTGCATTCCGTATTTGCTTTTGTATGTTCCTGTCGCCACTAAATTCTTACCTTCAGGCTTCCATTTCATTCCTTTGAATTGCTTCCATGATATTTGCTTGCCACGGTAGAGTGTGCCGCCAGTTCCTTTCGCCCATGTGGCACGATCCTTGCAGTCCTTGATCTGGCGATACATTCCAATAACTTCTGACTTTCCGTTTTGTAGTAGTTCGTCTCCAAACGCCATGCCGTATGAAAAGCAAAATTTGTTTGCAATGCTTTCTGCTCTGCTGTACCCCTTGAAGTTGGTTCTCCACAGTGCGTTTGTATGGATATCAGAGACATCTCCCCACCATGCACTTTGCTCACGCCCTGGCGCCTGACCAAACATGCACATCACATTTCCAAAATCTTTAAGGCTTAATTTAAATAAGTCACAAAGGGTAATTCCTGTAAGATCAGGATTGCCTTTTGAGTCCGTTTTGCCGCCTGTGATTTTACGAAATAGTGCGGTGTCTTGCTTACGCATCGTAACACCAACAGACTCACTCATTAATTGCAAAAATGTTTTCATCCGCGCCCAACATTAGGTGGACATGGACATTTTCCGGCAAGACACGCCTTTTTAATCTTTTCCCAATACCCATCGGTTGCAGCTCTTCCTTCATCAGTACTGCAAGCGCCTGGGCCTCCGTTATGAATTCTTGCAAGACACTCAACAGAATCATAATTTTTTGGTTTGCCGTCTTTTCCGTATCTGTTTAAATAATTTTTAACAATCTGCTTGGCACACGCATAGTTTTCGGCGCAGCCTCTGTGTGTGTTGCAAGTATTACACCCTGGCGTGGCATCCGTTTCTTTGGTGTGACCGTCCCACCAATAGGCGTGGTGGATTTGAAACGAGCCAATAGCTGGGTCTTTTCCGCCCGGGCCCCAGGGGCCAGGTTTGTAGTCGGGGTGATTAAGATCGCCGTCCACACTCTTTAATGGACAGTCTGGGCCTTTACATTCCACCGCATTGATACATTTTAATAAACCTTCAAATATGTCATCCGAGTCGCTCTCTGGACTTGTTGAATCGTGATATGGATTTGGTTCGTCTGGAGGCTTACAGGCTACCACCGGCCGGTTAAACTCCATTCTGTATTTCAATTCTGCTTCAGGATCGACTCCTGTGTCGGTGTCCGAGGTGTTCATTTCCCAACAATAAGGGATCAAGGGAGTGAAGTTTTTATTGATAAATTGTGGTCTTGACATGGTAATGTTATTTATGCTTTTAACCTGTGTACACCAAAATACTAAATAACATTATGAAATCTTTCAAAAACTTCATGCAAGAATTAGAAGAAAAGCGAGTGCGTGACTACGCAAAAGAATACCGTGAATATCAAGGGCTTCCTGCACAGCTTAAGAAGCAGTCCGATTGCCACAAGGCCAGACGGCTCATGGGGTTAAAAACCCACGATCCAAGAGAGGTGGATCACATTATTCCTACCTCAAAAGGTGGCACAAACGAAACTAAGAATTTAAGAATTGTGAGTCGCGCCGAGAATCGTAAGAAAAGCAACAAACTTATCAAAGACCTTGAAGAAGAATAGTGGTGGAAGCGATACCTATCGCAACCTTTGTGTTTTTATTGTCACTGATATTTTGGGCGTTATTTAAAAACTCGACCAACAACAAAAAAGATTAAGCCCAAGAAATTTGGTTTTTGAATTCCATCTGTGGTTCTACATTAAAGAAACTAAAAAGATTTTCTGCGGATGCGGTGATCCATTCGTATGCGCTGTTCCATGTATTAGAAACAAAAGATTTAAATTGTGACCATTTTTTTCGCAACCAATCAAGAACACCTTCTGTTAATACTTTGCCGTCAGAAAAATTATAGCACTCCTCCATAGTTTCATCATACTTACCCATAACAATAGCAACCACCTGCCATATGTTTCGTGTTCCCTTGCTACTTGATGTGGACTTGAATCTGCAAATTGGTTGCGACAAGGATAACGCGTGTGAGATAAATGATGGATCTTTAGATTTGTGGTATTCGCTGTTTGTGCCAGTGATATCAGAACACAACACATATTCAGCGCAGGAGTTTGACCGTGCGCCAAATTTAACTTCTCCTGTAATCGCCTCTTGAACAAAAGCACTACCAAACTTAGGATTTGTCACAAATGCATTTTGCAGTAATTTTTTAACATTGTTATTAATGGTATCCATTTTCGCCACCATTTTTTGTTGTGCGTTTGCTTTTTTCGCCTTTACTGCGGCGTAAGACTTGTTAATTTCTCCTGAACCAGGCTTGCCTTTTAAATCTTTGAGTTGTGGGGTGGTTCCGTCTTTGTTCTTTTGCAACTTAAAAGTTTCGCCACCAGCATTCTCTGGATTACCAAGTTGAGTCATCGATTCTTCCAATTCTTTAAATTCTTTGGTGACTTCGGTTTCCACACTCTCTTTTAATCCTTTGACTTGTGCATACGCTGCAAAAAATGTTGCTTTCGCCTCTGGTGCGCCGCCTGACATGAGTTGCGCCGCGCCCATTTTTAAAGAAATTCTGCTGCTTCCAATTATAATATCAGTTTTAGGGGTTCGGGTCGATGCCTTGACTCCTTTGGTAAAGAAAGAGCTCCATTCTGATGACAGCTGATCCTCTGTTGCAAGTTTTCTTGCTGTTCCTGATAATCCTTTTTTCTTTAAAAAATTCACAATTTTTGTTGGTGCTTCTGCATCTATCTTAGGATTATTAATAACAATTTTTTTGTTTGGGGAGTTCCACTGATCAACAATATACTTCTCCAACGCGGCGCCTTCGGTTTTACCTTCGTGCAACACACTTTTGTAGAACAATTCTTCCATCAAGGTTGTGTATGATTTAGACATACGGTTATTTAGGTGAAAAACGAGTCTAGACTTGCAACAGGCTCAGGCGCTTGAATATACACAGGATTTCCTTTGCGCCATACCCATACAGGTTCAATAAACACCTTTTTGAGTTCGGTTGCATCAGGTCGCGCTGCCATACGCATACCAATCTTACCCATATAATTTGCGTTATCGAACTCACTAAAAGTATCCACCATACCATCGCACAGTGCATAACGAGTACCCTTGCGTGATCGTGGTTCAATGATATTAATCATCATATACCCATCGGTCTTGATACAACCCCATACCTGACGAGTCACCTTAAAGAAAAAGTCGTCACGCCATTTTTCAAACGAAGAGTATCGTGACCATGATTGCTCGGCGCTTTGTTGAGTATCAGCAGCGTAGATTTCGGTTTCAAAATACGGCGGCGAGGTAAAGTAAAAGTCAAATGTATCGGCGTACAATGACCAATCCACATCTTCGGACGGCTTGCGCCAGATCTTCACAGTTTTCTTGCCCACACACTCAAAGTAATCTACGGATTCGGTTAAGAGCGGCGAACCTCCTAGCATTCGCTCGTATGCTATACATTGCTTTTTGTACACTTCAAACACATCAGGATTAGGATCGCATCCAACATACAACCGTGTGCTTGAAGTTCCGTAGAAGCCTGCAAGACGGTCACCCCATCCGCATGAAGTGTCCAATACATTTACTGCACCATGCTTTTCGTAGAGTGCTTTTGCAACATTCGGTTTGAATTGCGTTGCAGTATATGTGCCTAGCCGAAACGATGCTCGAAACGATTTTTCGCACAGATCCGAATCGCCCATAACGCCTTCTCTCCAAAATATCCAATTCATTTTGGACAGCAACTCTCGGTCTTGCCATATAAGTGCAGGCGCCTTGCAGCTGTTTGATCCGCACTTCATACGGTTCTCTTGCTGAAAGTAATCAGAGATATCATTGTATGCATGAGAGCGGTCAATCACACCCAACGGCAGGTCGGAATACTTGTCTCGGTATGCGTATCGTTCCAACACTTCTCCAAACTCTTTGTATTCGGGTAGCATAGAGCGCTGAGAAAAATCCACAAACATGTTTCGGAAATCATGTTCCGAAATTTCTTTCAAGGGAAATGGAATATTGTTGGTGATGATATACTCTGCAAGAGAATCACGAATATCATCTTTAGAGTATTGCTGACAAAACGCCAACCACTCCTTGTGCGGAATAAACGGAATGCCTCTGCTATCACAATTCTTCCCAAAGTATTCGACAATTTGTGGTGTTATGCTCATAGAGGGCGGTTCTTTCGATGCCGGCTTACCGATATGATGCGTCTCCGCTTTTCACACATAAGAAGAACCGCCCTCTAAAAGCATAAGTGATAACTCATAAGTATACCCTACTGCAAGAGTTTGTCAAGAGATATTTACTGATTTTTAATTTATCCGCCGCAGCCTGAACAAGATTCACAACCGTCAGGAATACAGCCGTTCTCTCTGCACATATCACAGCGTTCCATCGGAGGCGTAGCTGCTGGTGGTTGGTGTATCGCACCTCGCACATCTTTTGGTAGCACAGTAGGATTTGGATTTGATTCGTTGGGAATCAGAGACGATATTTTTGCTCGTCGTTGTTCTGGTGGTAGGGGCGAAGAATTCATATCGGTATTTAGCATAGGATTATGATATCTCACAACCAACAGTTTTTGTAACCGCTGGATGCGCTGCTTTGCCACGCCGGAGTTGTAAGAGTGTGTTAAGTACTAGATTTCGTTTCGGTGCGGTATAAGTACCTTTATCATCAAACCCACCCGAATAAATTAAAATTCCTTTTCGGTCAATGATAAACAGGTGCGGTACTATTTTTGCGTCGAACATAGCCTTCATCTCTCCTGAAAAATCCATAACAATGGTTGCGTCATGAAGGCCACCCTCCAAAAGTGTGAACACGGTATCCACTTCGTCCATCTGAAGTAAATCGCCCTGCAACGCCGCGGTCGATACGGATTTTTTAGGTGTTTGTACCAACATAAACACAATATCAGGATACAAAACTTTTGCTTGTGCAATCATATCCGCCGACAGGCCTGACGAAATTATTTCCAAGCACTCTTTGCACAACGGATCAACCCATTCAATAACAATCATTCGTCCAAAGAATGTGCTGAAGGGAAAGAAATCATCATTGATATCTTGAATTAAAAAATTAGGAACAAGCTCGCCACGACGAACAGGCGCAAGAACAGGATCAATAGGATAAATCATATTGTACAGTTTCCTTGTGTTACATCTGTGAACTTGTGGTGTCTACCCATTTATAATCTGGCATACAAGATTCGCCAGGCAGTCCCTCTCCACCTTCAAGTTCAGAACCTTGACAACCACATGGTTGTGTTTGATTGATTGTGGTGTTGTCTGTTGTACTTACGCAAATCATACACTTTAGTCCTCTGTCTGTACATTTTTTACAACATCCGATATAAGGATTGTCCTGCATGATTGGTTCGGCTTTTATTACTCTTGGTCTTGGCATGGTGGTGGTTTCCTTTTTTGTGATGTGTGTGCAGGTATTTAGGTATTTTTTTTTGCTTGACTACAACAGAGAATCACGGTATAATCCTATTTTAGTACCATGACCACACCCAACACCACATGCTTGTATCCTCAGCTTGCCCCTGTCACAGGATCGGACAAAGGCTGTCGGTGTGCAAGATGCATAGAAGGCAGAAAAATAACTGCTAATAAATTCAAGGAAAAGAATCCTGACTATTACAAGATACATAACAAGGAATGGTATGCCAAGAATGTAAAACAAAAACTAGCGAGTTCAATGCAGTATTATAAAAATAATGCGGAGAAAATAAAAATATATCGTGAGGGTAATGCAGAGAAGATAAAGACGCAAAAAAAACTGTATCGTAAGAATAATGCGGAGAAATTAAAAGTATACGAAGCGATGTATTACCAAGAAAATACAGAGCGGTTAAGATTGAAAAGACGCACTCCTGTTCGTGTGATACGCGCCGCAATGAATAGAGCAAAATGCCGAATGCTTCGTATGGGCAAACACCTTGTTCCTCCTCTTAACCCCGATGAACAAGCACGGTTGTATAAATTTTACGAAACCCGATACTACCTCTCTGAAAGTACAGGAGTTATGCACCATGTGGATCATATAATTCCTGGTAATAAGGGTGGACTTCACCATCCTGACAATCTACAGGTATTGACAGCATCAGAGAATTGTAAGAAAAAGGATAAGATCGTATGACCATAGACCACCGGCGGCCGCCGCGGCGCAGCGCGCGCCGAAAAGATTCAATCAGAACCCAAGCGTTAAAGAATGGCGATCCCACATATATCTCAAGAAAACCATGCTTTGCGTGTGGTGGAATGAAAAGATTCACCGAAGGATACAACTGTGCGGATTGTACTCCATTGTTTCGCCAAAGGTTTCGCATGAATAATTTGGGTGGCAAGCAAAAAGCAAGAGAACAACATTTAAAAAAATCCTTCAATATGTCTTTGGTAGAATACGATGCACTGTTTGCAGAACAAGGAAATGTTTGTGCAATCTGTAAAAGTGATACCCCTAGAGGAGGACACGGCAAGAACTTCCATGTGGATCATTGCCATGAAACGAAAATCATAAGAGGTATTTTGTGTGGGAAGTGTAATGTTGCATTGGGTAATTTGGACAGCATAGAATTATTGGAGTCTGCTATTAAATATATTTCTACACCAAACACCAAAAAAGTCGGCGAGTGCTTTTGGACTAAATAAAGGGTATGAAATCTTTCCGAAAATACTCACAAGAGATTCACGAACGAGACCTGCCACCGTTTCACATAACCTTAGGTGGGCTGCGTTATCATCCTGTTAAAAAACTACGCCGAAAGTACTCCTTGTGGGCGGGATTGTCCACCTCTTTTGACCTGGGAAAAATGCCTAACATGTCTTGGGCGATTGCACCGATTCCTATGCAAGTCATTACCTATACCCAAGACGGCAAAGAAACACAGAACACCGCTGCACCCTCTGATATCGTTATGAGTGGGCCGACAGGAGAACGGTATGTGATTCGTGCCGCTAAGTTTCCCCAACTCTACACTCGTCAAGGAGACACCGTTATCCCTGACCAGACCCCAAAACAAGTTGCACTCTACACCGGCCCGCAAACCATTTCATTCAAGGCGCCTTGGGGTGAGGATATGATCTTAAAACCCGGCGATTATGTGGTGAAGGACGGCGACGGCTACTACAGAATCGCAAAGAAAGAATTTGAATTAACCTATAACCGAGTACCTAAATGAAACCAAGCAACAAAAATACAAATTGGGATGGTGTGGAACGCCTTTCAGAGGACGCACTACAAGCAAAACTACAACTGCAAACCAAGTATATGGCGGAGGTGGACTCCTTGATCTTAAAAGCAATGTTGAATTTAGAGTTGGCGTATAAAAAGATTGGTGAGGGTGAACATGCGAGTCTTACAGGCGGCGAAACCAAAGGAGTGCCGTATACCCGAATGAACCACTCAAGCACCTGGCCGTGGGGAGTTAAGATGCAGCACAAGAAAGACCTTATCCGTGCTACTCTTACCACCTTGAACGGCAACAAGCCTTATCTGAAATAAGAGATTTTTACTGATCCGCAGCGTCGCAGCCGTGGCCTTTGCCTGGATTTGCCACGCAACAGGAAGCATATTCCCTATCGACTCGTTCCCAATTCAAGGCCCATATATCCGCGTTATATGTTTCTGCTTTACCTTTGTCTATGCCGCATTGCCATAACACAATTAGAAGTGTTTGTTCATATTGGGCAAGTTCTTGGGGAGTACAAGGACTGCCGGTTATTTCACAAGCGTGCATATAGTCGTCATACTCCTTTTTGGCGTTGCTTTCGCATTGTTTAAAGGTTGCATCAATTATTTTTTGTCGGTCTGCCGTGTTTTTAGTAATCCACCGGCGCTTGATGGATCTTTCTCCTAAACAATCCGTGTTTTCGATTTTGATGGGCAGAGGCTTTGGCGGCTCGGCAAAATTTAAATTTATTACTGATGATTGTTTTTTTCGTGTTTCCATTGGTTTGGTTTCCTATTCAATTTGTTTTCGGTTTGCGCCGTCGCCTTCGGAAAAAAGGTCGCCTTCGGTGTATGGGTAGTGCGCCATGCGCCACTTTTGTGCTGCACAAACCATCGCTGTGGGGCTAGTGGTAGAACTTAATCCTTGTCCGCCTGGTTTTGGTGCGGCACAGTTTTCGTAGTAACCGTACCATTCATCTAGAAATCCTCGCTCCGCTTCCTCATCCCAAAATTCTTCAGCGTGCTTGCGCCAGCACACTGATTCTGGAAAATCACATTCGCCGTACGGCCACCACGCTGCCCAATATTTTGGTATAGTTCTACCCCTTCCATAATGATAAGGATAATCAAAGATTGTTTTAAGACTGTCACCTGTGGCATATAGTGCGTTTAAGTTTATTATTGATGATATTTTTTGTGGTTTTGTCATCGGTGGTTTCTTATTGTTGGGGAGTAAAGATATTTAGTTTTTACAAAATGTGTGCGCTGCGCCCCTGTTGGCGCCGTGGGGATTTAATAAAAATGCGTTTCTCTTAGCAATCACCGCATCGGGTTTTTAAGAATTGGGTTTACTTATTAGTAATTATTTCTAAAGTTACAAATTTTTTTTGCCAGATGTCTCCGCTCCAGGCGCATCTGGTGAAACACTGACCGACCGCACACCCGCAGAAAATTAGTTTTGTTTCTAACATATTACCGCAATGGTAAACTTTCCCACACTCCGCAGAACCACCCCCACGCCACCCAGCACCTCGCAGTTCCACAAAACTTCTCGGATTTCTCAGATTTCTTATATTGAGTTATCGGACATTACCGATTTCCACGGCCGCCGCCCCCTGTTTCTGACCTAAAAACCCCTAGTCCGATAATTAAATCTGCATTATTTTCAAAATAATCGCATAAATCCCTTGCGTACCCCTGTTTTTCGTGTATAATTAGGGTATGACAACTTCCTCTAAGAATAACGGGCCACGGGCTAAACAGCAAATGGCATTCATTTCCGCACTTTTAAAAATCACAGGCAACAATACGATTGCCAATCGTGATCAGGTACTCGCCGCTGCCAAGGCCGCAAAGACTCCAAACCCCGCATGGTTAACCAACAACCCCGAACACTCAGCTGGTCGTGGTCTGTATCGCATTCCTGCCGACAAGCTTAAAATGCTTGGACGCAATTCGGTTGGTGACAAATCATGGACGGACAAAACCCCCGCTGCCACTACGAAAGTAACGGCAGCTTCTCCTGTTGCATCGCCATCGGTTGTCATGCGCTCTGCTTCAGGATCGAACTCTTTAGTTGCCTCATTCGATGCGGCGCTAGGCCTTACAGGCATCTCTGAAAGTGGAAACGCAATTCCTGCAAAGGACTCGCTGTTCGTGCCATACGGTCACTTTGATGTTGTGAAAAAGATTATTGCTTCCGCACGCTGGGCGCCTTCCTATATGGTCGGCCCTTCGGGATGCGGAAAGACTTATGCATACCAACAGGCCTGCGCTCAGTTAAAGCGTGAATACTTTGAGGTGCAAGTTACTACTGAAACCACCGAGGATGACTTGCTTGGTGGATTCCGCCTGATCGGTGGAGAAACCAAATTTGTGTACGGCCCTGTTACTCTTGCAATGCAACGAGGCGGGTTTTTGGTATTGGACGAAATCGATCAAGCCACAAACAAGATTATGTGCTTGCAACAAGTCTTGAACGGCAAGGCTGTATTTCTTAAAAAGATTAATCAATGGGTGCATCCTGTTGCGGGCTTTAATGTGGGTGCAACTGCGAATACCAAAGGCAACGGTGATGACTCCGGCCGGTTTGTTGGTGCGAATCCCTTGAATGTGGCGTTTCGTGATCGCCTTTCAGGCATGACCTTTGTTGCGGATTATCCAACCGCTACTGTGGAGTTGAAAATCTTAACCAAGGCGATGGAAGCTGCGGATCGCAAGGATTTACAGTTCGCAGAGCATCTTGTTGCGTGGGCGGGTGTGATTCGTAAAACCAATAAGGAAGGTGGCTTGGATGAAACCATGACTACTCGTCGATTGGTTCAGATTGCACAAAACCTTGCGATTCTTGATGATCGCATGACTTGCGTGGAATTGGGTATTAACATCTACGATGAAATTACTCGTGATGCAATGGTGTCCCTCTACAAAGTTGTGGACGAAGCTGCAAACGCTGCACCAGCTGCAGCCGCTGAAATGGGTAAGGCTCCCACCGATGCGACTACTACGAAATGCCCATTTTAATCCAAACGAAAGGTATAACCAATGAATAATTCCCCCCGCACTGTTACAGAAGTTACTGATCATATTGTTGAGACCGCAGAGGTTTCCTTGCTCTCAAAGCACTACTCGAAACCCCTAAGCATGAATGTTACGGAAATTATGGGCTTGACTCAAGCAATTGATTTCTCGGCTTCTGCGGTGGAACGCTCTGATATTGACCCGCAAACGAAACGAATCTTAAGCGATGTATTCGTAACCCTTTACGGTCGTATGCTTGGATTGAACCGCTTGTATGTCCAATTGCAAAACGCCGCAGTATTGGAGCAAATGTGAGTATCTCAACACCTATCGCTATCGCCGTGGAAGTCGCTTGTATCGCCATTTGCATATGGATTGGACTTGCCGTCCTCGGCTTGATTTATGAAACTTTCTCAGGTGGAGACGGAGACCGATGAACCAAGAAGATAACCTACAACTTATTTCTTTGTTAGAAACAACCGCCGCTCCTTTAGGCGGCGCACACCGTCACCATGATCTGCTCGTCGCCGCTGCACGCCGTATCCGAGAATTGGATACGGAAATTTGTGAACTTCACATTCTTGCCGGCGCAACCGCTGACAATGAAATGATGTATGAACCAACCTCTGAAGAGGAAACCCAATGACCCCTGACGCTGTACTAATTTCTGATTTAACTTCACTTCAACAAAAGGAATGCCTAATGGCCCCTGAACTCTCGACTGCATATGCCGTAATGACCGCCCGTGAACTACTTGAACGCCATGGATGGTTCTGCACAAAAGTAGACCCTTCTGACTTTGAGCAGATCGCTATGGGCGACGAGTACATACACGCTGCATGGATACTGCGTCCCATGACTCCGAAAGAGTGCGTGGGCATGTACGGCGCGATGATGCACTCCACCGAAGAAAATTACGATTCTGTTGCAGCGAAACTCTTGCAACTAATGTCTGAACACTACGGTCTAAACGATCCAAAGAACCAATAATGAAAACGAAAACTAAAATTAAAATTACAAAGCACGAACCTACCCTTATCGAACTGATTGCAGCGATGGATTCGCCGCCTGTTCCTGATAGTCCTCTGCCCCCGACCCCACGACAGCTGACCTTTAACCAACCTTATGCAATTACCCGCACCTGTCCTCAAACAGGAGGGCGGTTCACGGTTACTGTTGAACACACCGACTGGCTTGCATTCAAGAGTCCTCGACGCCTGCAGCGCACAGAAGAGTTTTTTCCTTATCTTCACCAATGGGAATGTGATAGTTTACTTTCAGGTTTTTCACAAGAAGGTCAGCGTCAACTAGACGCCGGCACAGACTTGGAATCCGACGAGGACTGATAACGATTTTAAAAAATAAATATTCAAAATACACAGAAATAACGCTTGCTTAATTACCAATTTCGATTATAATAGAAAGATACAAATGGACACCCTCCCAAACTCACTTCGCATACGCCTGAACGCACGACAAGCAAACTATATCGCCGCCTTTGAGGCAGCGTATGGTCGCCCTGCTACTGTTACTCGCACGGCGTTACTTAACATTCAAACCCTGTGGACTGGCAAAACCGGCCCGTTTGGTTTCACACTTCGATGGCCTGCATGGTTAACTAATTCTCCAACATTCACCACCGAGCGTGCAGTATATGCGCTGCCGTGGACTGAATACGATGCTTTTATGCTGACCGTTCCTGGCTATGTACCGCCAGTCGCCACCCCTATCTCGGCAGTACCCGCCTGACCCCTCTCCTCTGCACTCCTTAAATGGACTGCGAGGATTTCCGCTGACGCTTTGTCAGCAGCACTGATGGAGTGATTCCATCTTACTTAGGAGACTTAAATGTCTATTACCATGACCCTTAATGGGCCAAATGTCTTGATCCCAACTCGCACTCGTATCGTCGCACAAAATATGTTGGAAAGCGATGAGTTTCTTATGCGTGGTGAGCCTTCACTGTTCGTGAAGAGTATCAAGCGCAACCCAACAAAGGGAACTGTTAAAGTTTCTTTTGACTGCGGTGAAGTACGCAGCTTTGATTGGAATCAAAAGGTTTCAATCAAGACGAAATCGGCTCACCGTGAAAACTTTCGACGCAATACGCTTCGTAAGCAAGGTTACCCGAACTACTTGACCTACTCTGCCTAATCGGCAGGTGCGGATACCCTGTGTGTGCGGACGGCGTTGCGGATCTTTCAGAACGATCCAAAATTACGCCGCCCGCCACACAGTAACGCCTAGTAGCAAAAATTAAATATCAGCAAAGCACCTCGCATCTAAATCTGCGGGGTGTTTTTGTTTTGGCGGTGGCGGCGGCCCGTAGAGGGTTACGCAGGTAAGGGGGTTTTCCACCAATCCCCACAATATAACTATTAACTTTTAAATATTGAATGTCATAGTTTTTTCGGCGGGATTGGGCAGCAGCAAGGGGCCGCGCACGGGAGGCCCAAGCGGCGAATATCACCAATAAATCTAATATATAAGTTTTATTTCTAGTATTCGCCCCTACTCCACGCGCAACCAGGAGACTAATTGGCTCCGCGGATGGCACCTGGGTGTGCCGCGGGCGGGTGTGAATATTACGAATAATTTCTAGTATTGATTTTTAAAACTCATATGTGAAAACATTTCTAGGATTTTAGGGGGGTGTTTATATTTGAAAAGTGACGGGTTCCCATATGCCCCCTTGCTGAGTGGTCGAGAAAATTATCAGGTACAGATTGCGCCCCACAGAAACGCACCCACCCTTTAAATTCCAAGACAAAATCGGTTACCACAAATCCAAAAAAATTCCCCCGTAAAATTTTTACAAATACAGGTCTGCATAAATACACCTGCAACCACACCACACAAATACCAAAGGGGAAACCACCACCACCATGCCTATGCCAAAAAAACAAATGCCATCAATCATAATCTCGCAAGACGGCAAACGATGTAATGGATGTAACGATACCGCTTGTACGAACTGCAAAAAAACTTGTTGGATATGCGCCTCTACACCTGCCACCGCCTACAAATGCTCTTGCGAGTGTTCAGACACCAAGCCAAACACGCCGTACAACGGATGCATTTGGAAAGACGCGAAGGATTTCCCACGCACTATCGAACGCGATGCAGATCCAATGATGTAATCAAAAAGGAAACCAATGGCAGTACCCACACCAATACAAGACCTGCAAATAGAAGCGTCACCTGTTAGAATTATTATGAACTTTCGTAGAGACGCTTGGTATCAAGACGGGCCTGCTAAGGTTTGTTTCGATGAATGTGTGGTGAAATGGAAAAACTCATGGAATTCCACATTTGCGTGGAAAGAAGGTGAGTTCATGTTGAATTGTCAAATCAATTGCCAAAAGCAGGCTCAGTATGTCAGGGGCGCAGTTCGCGCGCAGTAACATAACATGGCATCACCCACACCAATACGAAACATATATTACTCCGCATACCCTGATTGCTTTTCTGCGGGAAAGGGTTGCGAAAAATGCACCACAGATTGTTGGATAAACAAGAGTGAACTGCCTTATCAATGCTTTTGTGGCACACAACCCAAGAATCCTGACGGCACGGATGATCCACACTGGGAAAAAATTGAACCCAAAAAACCTCCGCAGCTGGATATAACCTTTCAACCGATGATGTAAAGAAAACCAATGGCAGTACCCACACCAATACAAAACGGACAACAGGAAACGGACTCACCGAGTCGTATAACCTCCCCAATCACCAAAACAAAAGGTATTCTTTACGGTCTGGCTTTTGAAAAGTGTATGCGTGAATACGCCCTTGCAATGGTTGTGGCTGGACAGGATCTGGCTGCACAAACTCGGGCGTCGTTGGCGTTGGCGCAGTGCTTGGAGAATGCGGATCAAGGACAAATAAAGCGAGATTTCTGGTATAATTTTCGGCGCTATAACCGCGGGCAAGGTACACTACCTGACGGCGCACCTTGGTGGGATCTAACTCCTGACCCTTACTCCTGACCCAATATGAAAAAAATGGCAAAAAAACCTTTAAAGCAAAACATCTCGCAAGCATAAATAAAGGTGATCGGGCAGACAGTAGCGCCAGTGCGAACTTACGCTATTCATGCTAAAAAGGAGTTTCGCTACCTTTCGACCTCCATAGTAGAAAACCCCTTGAGTAGTCTTGGGGTTTTCTGTTTACCTAAATAATTTTATGGCGAAACCAATCTCTATACAACAAACGGTAATACAGTATACCGATTCTATCTACTCTTTGTGCGCCGATCAAGAAGAGGCACTTGCACATTCTATTGCTAGTACATATGTTGAAAATCGTGTACGGGTAGAACAGCTGCATGAACGCTGTATACAATCTCCACAAAACGATGCGGTATGTGATTATATACGGCTTACTAATCTACACATCATTGACGGCATAAAAATTTTCTCGTTAAGCGAGGGCGCAAAAAAAAGAGCGGCGTGTGATTCAAGGGCTAGAAAATTTATACTAAGCAATACGGATCTGTCTACGGAAAGTAACTTCTAATGAAAAAGAAAAGTCAAATACCTAACAACCTAGAATTTGTTGCGCCGCCGCAGCCGGTTGCCTATACTGTTACAAACGGAGGCAGTTCTTCTTGTCCAGAAAATTCCGCCGATTATTACACCGACAGAAATTTTGAATTGGCAGGTAACTACGATTATGCAGACACCAGCCGGTTGGGTCTAGATCTTGAAAACGCAAAAAAACAATTAAAAGAGCTCTGTGATCGGCTTGGAGTTGACGACAACAGCCCTCAAAGACAAGAGTTTATTGATGCGGTTAAAAAGGAATCTCAGCAACGGTATGATGAGTATGTTAACGAGCAGGCGCTGCAGGCGTTGACGGCAGGAGAGTATGTTCCTCTAGACAGCTGGGCTCTTGAACAACTGGCAGACGCCGCGAATGCTCCTATAATCACACCTTTAGATCCGTTGAATGAAGCTGGAAGCATAATAACCGAAACAGTTGTGGAGTTATTAAATCCAATGTTTTTGCCTGAATCTTCCTGTGCAAGGAACGACACTTTGTACACTGATACCACTGGCCAACCAATAAACCCATATAGCTTTGGTGACAAAAACTATCAGACTTATGCGGCCGCGGCGCAAGCAGCGGCCGGAGGTAGTTTTGTTGGTCAACGAAAAGAAATACCGGCTATTATTGAAGCCGCCAACAAGGCGATTGCCGAATTCAATACACAATTACCACTAGGTCAAACCCCACTTCCGCCACTAAAGTCGAATATATCATATACAGAATTAGAAAAAGTTTTTCCGTTTAAAACCATGTTCGACAGAACAAACGATAAAATGTTTGGAATGGGTGGGGACATCTACAACCGTGTTAAGTTTTGTCCGTTTGTTAGCAACAAAGTTGGCGCAAGTGCTAACGATCCTAGAAGAAATTTAGAACATGCAATTAGAGATGTGTTGAATACCGATAAGCCAGGCGCGGCCCTGGCGGCAACGGAGAAAAGAATTCAAAACAATGTTTTAAAATTATGTGAATTACAGTCAGCACAGGCAGCAGCAAGGGCTGCAGGCGTGAAATTCAAGGGCGATAAAAACAGTACAACCGCTAAAATGAATAAAGAGCTACCCTTTAAAAAGGGGGCAATTGCAATTGCGGTAGCTCTAGCATTAGCAACCTTTGTACAAAGATGTGTGGCTTCAGAGACCGCAGAAAACGAAAATCTTAATCAAGAATGTGCCAGAAAAAATAAAGAAATCGCCGACGCCGTGAAAAAATTCAACGACGCCAAAGAAGCACTAGAAAAAGATGTGGATGATAAAAATAAAAAAACAAAAGAGGATAAACCAGATCTAGATTCTAGATGTACTCCTGACGGCACACCACCTCCCGCCGATAACGGTGTTTGGCCTGGATCAGGGGATATTGATAACAGCTGGCCGCAAAGTGGCGACTTTAGCAACGAGCAAAAAAATGAAATTCTTGAAAAAGCAAGAAAAGCTGCAGAAAAGTTTAAAGAGTTGTTAAAACCACCATGCGATATAAAGCCTATAAATTGTAGACTCTATACAATTGATCAACCACAAGGAAATACAAACTAATAATTTTGTATGTTAACTTTTCGTCATGACTCCAACAATTTAAAAAACCTATGGGTGAGTGATCTAGGACTTACCATTGACGGCCGTTACTATCCTGATCACAGAAACTTTATACCTGTGCGCGAGCTGCATTCGGATCATCCTGCAATACAGTATCTGCAAACCAGAAAAGTTCCGCAAAACCGATTTGCAGAGCTCTACTACACCGACAACTTTCTTGCGTACACACACCAGCTGCATATTTCAGGTGTTGCAGATTTGGATCTGTTTGGTCTCGAACAGACTCCTCCTAAACAAGATTCTAGAATTGTGTTTTTGTCTAAAAATCAAATAGGTGAAGTTACTACACTTTCAAGCAGAAGCATACTTGCAAAATCCACAGATATGGCGATCAGGTATATAACCTTAAAAGTAAAGTCCTCTGTTCCGTGTTGCTTTTACGGCTTGGATCGTGTAAAGGCAGACTCTTTGGTTTGGGTGGTGGAAGGCCCGTTTGATTCCTTGTTTCTAGAAAATGCTGTTGCATTGTGTGGAATATCTAAACTGTGTGACGGCAATATAAGAAATTATTTTAAAAACTTTGTTATAGTTTTAGACAACGAACCCTTAAACAGCTGGGTGCTTACGGAATATCGCCGCAGAATAGCGAACGGTGATTCTATTGTTATCTGGCCGAAACACCTGCGGGAAAAAGATGTAAATGAACTTGCACAAACAGGATGGAAACCACAACAGATACAACAACTTCTAAGAGAAAATACCTATGTTGGAGGCGCCGCCGCCACCAAATTTCAAGAATGGATTAAAGCATAAATACAATTAGTCCCTACAGAAAGAGATAACACCATGTCATTCCTATCCCATCGTCTTGCAGAAGCTGCCAACTCTATCCTCGATCTAAACGAAGCAGGAACTCGTGTATCAGGTCAACCCATACACTGGTGGCAGGTCATAAACAACCACTGCGGATACACACAACCCATGTCTCCAATGGAAGTGGAAAAGAAAACAGGAGTTAAACCTGTATTCAACAGAGCGATGGGCAAAGCCATGACCGAGTTTGTGATGAAG
>Ga0214919_10005267_pt1 | contig 18455 bp, 10 predicted proteins | sample LL1503_MetaG_FD_177994 | JGI IMG/M metagenome (GOLD analysis project Ga0214919, IMG submission 177994) | Freshwater microbial communities from Lake Lanier, Atlanta, Georgia, United States - LL-1503 | ecosystem: Environmental > Aquatic > Freshwater > Lake | place: USA: Georgia | collected...
TCTGAGGGGTGATTTTTACCCTAAAAACGACCCTAGGACTGATTCGAATTTCGGCTCCCTCGGGACCGTCTGTCAGGGTCTACAGGAGGCCAGGTTGACATCCGGCGCATAGATAAGATGCGACATCTATCTGCCACCCCCACCTGGCGTAAGGGCCTAAACCTTACCGGCCCTTCGGTAGCCATATGAGTCATCGGCTATTCAGGATTCTGGCCTCCTTCACGCCGGCTAAGCTCAAGGCATGGCGACGGGTCATCATCTCGCTAAGCTTCTTCTTCCTCATCCTCCTCTTCGTTCTCCTAGTCCTCGCTGTCCTCCTCGTGTGGACTCTGGCCGAGCTCGACAAGTTGGGCTACGGACCGGGGTTCTTCATCTTGTTGATGAAGTTTCTGAAGCCTTCGATCTGACTCCGCCCTTATCTGTCCGTTGGGTTGGTCAGTAGGGCGACGAGCCGGTGGTTCAGGAATAGCTTGTCGCGGCCTTGCTTGATTTCGGTGAGCACGCCGGCCTTGGTCAGCTGAGAGAGATAGATTGATGCGGTCTCCCGTTTGGCGATACCGGCATGCATGAGGTGCTGGATGCGGCAACAGGGCTGCTCGAAGATCGCACGGATCAGGTCATCCAAAGGGAGGTCAGGGCACTTCTTGGCGATGAGCTTCTGGGTGGAGTCCGTCAGCTCATGGATCTCGCGTACCTTCGCGGTGGTCCAACGAGCCACCTGGGTGACGCCCCTGACCATGAAAAGCACCCACTCCTCCCAGGCAGCCTGTCCGCGCACGACATTGAGCAGCCGATAATAATCTTGGCGATGGGCCAGGATATAACGGCTGAGGCAGAGAATCGGCTGCTCGAGCACCCCGGCCTCGATCAGGTAGAGGCTGTTGAGGACGCGGCCGGTTCGCCCGTTGCCATCGGTGAACGGATGGATGGCCTCGAACTGGTAGTGGGCCACCGCCATCCGGATCAACGGGTCGAGGTCCTCTTGGGAACGCATGTAGGATTCCCAGTTCGCCAACAGGTCGCGAATCCGGCTCTCGCCGACCGGCGGGGTGTAGACGATTCGCCAACCGCTCGCGATCACGGTGCCAGGGCGGTTGCGCACGGGCATGTCGCAACCCTTGATCTCCGAGCAGACTAGCTCGGCCAGACGTCCGCCGACCGGGAGCTTCCCGAGCCTGCGGTATCCGGAGAGAAGGGCTTCGGCGCATCGGCTTGCTTCGCGAACGGCGGGCGGGATGGATTTGCCTTTCAGACCAGCACCGCGGAATAGCGATTCGTCCGTGGTCACTATGCCCTCGATCTCCGAAGAGCATCGCGCCTCCATCAGCGCAAGAGTCCGGACGAGCATGCCGGGGTAGGTCAGTTTACTGACCGCGCGCTCGAGTTCGGCCAAGGCGACCCTGGCGTCCAAGGTGGCCTTGAGAATCGCGCTAGATACGAAAACAGCGCCTGAAGGCAGTAGCGGGAGGTGATTGTAAGGCTCTTCCGGCCTCCATGCCTTGGGCTGTCTTTTGGCCATGTCAGAGCCTGCGTCAGGTGGGTATACCTGTCAAAGCTGATATATCGATTAAATGTCTTAAAATCGATATTTTAGAAAGTTATGTTAAGTTGGTTTCTTCCGTGTCGATTGGCCATGAATCCCACTAACTGTGGGCTTAAGCGACCGTTTATTGACCCGCTGGATGTCTCCAGCCGCCAGGTATTGTTAACGCCTAATCTCCGCAAAATGTCCGATCGTTTGAAAGGTACGAGAGGGCAATCCCCCGTCTTTCGGCTCCCCAGAGGGCTTACCAATTTAAGGTCTATCTTAAAATGGTCTTTACCAAAATCAGATAGACCTTAAATTGGTAAACATGTCGGACCGCCGCCGCATTTATGATTCGATCCTAGAGACCCATCTGGAGGAGCATCGTCAGATGGCTTTCGTCAGCGGCCCTCGTCAGGTGGGCAAGACGACAGTCTGTCGACACGGCGCAGATGCCTACCTCAATTGGGACAACGCCGATGACCGGCGCCTGATCCAGAAGGGGGCCGATGCCGTGGCCAAGGCTGTCGGCGCCGACAAGGCCCGTTCCAGCCGCCCCAAGGTGGTCTTTGACGAGATCCACAAGGACCGCCGCTGGAAGGCCTTCCTTAAGGGATTCTTTGACGTCCATGCCGACCGCAAGCGGCTCGGGGTCGTCGTGACCGGTAGCGCCCGCCTCACCGTCTACCGAAGGGGAGGGGACAGCCTGATGGGTCGCTACTTTCCCTATCGCATGCACCCTTTCAGCGTGGCCGAGTGCCTACGCACTGACACGCCGGCCTCCGTTGTCTCGTTGCCGGCCAAGATAGGCGACGCCGACTGGAACGCGCTCATGCGTCATGGAGGCTTCCCTGAGCCCTTTCTTACCCGGTCCGCGGCGTTCACCGGTAAGTGGGCTCGGCTCCGGCTTGAGCAGCTAACGGGTGAGGACTTAAGGGACCTAGGTGATTTCCGCGATATGGCCGGGCTGGATCAGCTTGCCCGTATCTTGTCTGAACGATCCTCGGTTCAGCTGAATTATTCTGAGCTCGCCCGCGACCTCCAGGTCGCCTCCGAGACCGCCAAGCGCTGGGTCGCCGCTCTCGAGCAGCTACATCTCGGCTTCACGCTCCGCCCCTGGTCCAAGGACATCGCCAACTCGCTACGTAAGGAGCCTCGTTGGTTCCTGCGTGATTGGTCCGGCGTCGAGGATGCAGGCCGACGTGCTGAGACCTTCGTGGGCTGCCATCTGCTCAAGGCGGTGGAAGGATGGACCGACCTCGGGTTGGGCACCTTCGAACTGGCCTATCTCCGGACCAAGCAGGGGCAGGAGGTCGACTTCGTCATCATCCGGGATCGCAAGCCTTGGTGCCTGGTCGAGGTCAAACAGTCGGCTTCTGATCTCTCTCCATCGCTGGCCTTCTTCCAGGAGCGCACCAAGGCGCCGCATGCTTTCCAGGTGGAACTTGACGCCCCCTACGAGGCTGTCGACTGCTTCGCGCATACCGGCCGACCCTTGCGCGTTTCGGCCCGGACGTTCCTGAGCCAACTGATTTGAGGATTAACCCCATTTAGAGGCGCGAATAACTGAGTCCGTCTTATCTCCTTAATGCAAATAATTTGCATTAAGGAGCGGTAAGACCAATTAACCCCAACTTATTAGTCAGCCAGGTACTTACGTAGAATTTGCGTAGATTAGGACGGGCTAATCTACGCATGAATTGGCGGCGTCTCCAGTTTGAGAATGCCCCTATTTACTCAACTTGGTTAAGTAAATACGAGGAAACGTAAACTAGCCGGTAGACGGGCTCAGGCCGACCTAATCGCCTTCTTGAACGCGCGGTCCCGGTGGTCTTGCCTATGGTTTACAAAGGTTTGAAAATCAAGGCACTCAAACGACCACAGGGGCATCTAGCGTCTCGCAGCCTGCGGCGAGCAGCTTTTCATACGTTGGGTCGAGGTCGGACTGAGGCGGGACGAATATCACTGCGCCTTGTCGGCCTCTGGTGAGCAGAACGCGGTAAGTATTACGCCTCAGAGCCAACGGGTCGCGGATCATCGTGGTCTTCTTCCATTTCTTCCCCTTGGAGATGTCCCAATGGCTTTCAGCGCCATCTACCTTTTGGGCGCTCCAGGTGAAGTCATTGCCCCAGCAGACCAAGGCTACGTCCAGTTCCAGTCCTTGGGCCTCAAACTGAGTGATCGCCTCCCGGAGCCGGCGACAGGAGTTCGGGTTAATCTCATCTTCGACGTACCATTCGCCGACCGGCAGATATTTCCCGATCTGGGGAACGCCGTACCCAGCCAAGCACTTGTCGCGGGAGGAAATCATCATGCCGAAACGTGCCTCGGAGTCCTTGATGAAGCGGCCCCATAGGTAGCGTTTTGCGACCTCTAGATTGCGGGTTACACGCATCACGACGCCTGACTCCTTGCAGCTAGCAGCAAGTTCCCGGAGCCTGTCGTCTGGCAGGTGTTCATCTACCAGGCCGGAAACCCATTCATGAAGATGGACTGCTCCGCTGAATCGAATTGAGCGATCGAGGAATAAGGCCCCTTCGACCTTATATTGGTGCCCAAGTCCTGCTTCCGCGAAGAGGTGGGCATAGGCCATCGGTCCATAGATGTCCCAGCTGGACGAGTTCGGGCTAGCCTTGATGGCTTCGGCCCATTGCTTGACGCCGCCTTCTTCTCCGCTGTGGATCTCCTGCCCGCCGCCGATGAGGCCTAGGATTGAGCACCACTCGGGGACTCGTTCCGAAAAGCCGATGAACATTTCCGGTTCGGACCTAGCTTGGGTGTCTTCCCGGGTCTGTACGGCTTTGCCCTTTTTGGCGTCTTTCACGTCCTGCGCCTTTTCCTTGTCTGAGACTTTTTGGGCATCCCAGGCTCGCTGTGCCTCGTCGAACACCAAGAAATGTTGGGGCGGGATACGGTCACGTCTGCCGTAGTAGTCGACGTAGTCCCGGACTCCTCGGACCAACGCCCTTGCATCAACCTGGTGCTTTTTGAATTCGTGTTTGAGCACGCTCACCAAGGGGGCGTTGCCCGTCAGGAAGATGGCTGCCTGACTGTTGGGTTGGCCTGCCCGCGGGAGCGCCAGGGCGCCTATCTTGTCGCTGACCGCGGCGCGAACCCCTACAAGTGTCTTGCCCGTCCCGGGGGCTCCTGAAAGCAGAATCAGGGAGCGGCGTTTGGTGGCAGCAGAATGCGCTGCTACGCGCTCAACAACGGCCAAGGCTTCATCGGTCTTGGCGGCCGCGCGATGAACGCGGACCAAGCGTCCGTCGCGGATGATTTCGCGGATGCCCTTCAGCAAGGCCGGTGCCGGCAGGTAGGCGTCGGGTGCCGTGAAGCCTTCTAGGTCTATGGGGGAGCCCTTTGACTCGGCGCAAAGCCTTAACACGAGCTTATGGACTTCGTTCGGGCCGCATACGTGAACTCCTGAGTGGTCAAGCATCGCCATCTTGCCACCCATCAGCACCAGGACAGCGTCCACCTTCCTGTTATGGCAATCCCGGTGGAAGTTCTTCAGGGAGGATAGGTAGTGGCGAGCTTGGTCGATGTCTGCCCAATCCAAGCGGGGGTAACCCTTGTATTCCAACACCAAGACACGGTCATTCAGCAGGAAAATCGCATCGGATCTGCGAGCTTCCATGGGCATGAGATATTCGAGCAGCGCGGAGAATTCCTTCGCTTGTGCTTCGGAATCCAGAACGGTGCCGACCTGCTGCTGCAGGGACGGGATGGAGTTCTCCCAAGCCACTACTTGCTGCGCGGATGGTTCACGGACGAATCCTTTGAGGGCCTCTAGGAGGTCTTCCGGCGATGCCGCCCTAAATACTGGGAACTTACCCGCCCACCCGACGTCACGACTTTGGCGATAGTTATATCCTAAGCTCGAAGGGGTTTCGGACATGCCGGCAGCTTTTAGGGCAACGCCCCGCTTAGCCAGCTCGTTTGTTTTTCGATATGCTAAAATAATATGCAGATTATGTCGTAGGTCTGCATCGCTCATGCGCTATTTTAATAACGCCAGACTGGCGACCGTAGGCTAATCAACTTAGCCAGGTGATTTCCCTGTTACGGTTGGTCAGAATAGAGCGGTGCTGGTCCGTTACAGCTGCTCTCCTCTGTGCCACTTTATCTAGCCTAGTAAACTCGGGGTCAGAGACTCTGCTGGTATCTATCCGCACCGTTATGCCGTCGTTTGCTACGGTTGCCAGGCGTAGGTCAAAAAGCGTATGAATGTCGGCCCGCAGTATAAGGCCGTTGTCCAGTTGGTTGTTTCCGGTTTCAGCGTGAGGGAGGACGTGGCAGGCCTCGAGGACTCTATCTTCTCTAACGCCCGTAAACGCACATTGGTTACTGTAGAGTGTGAGCAGGGCCTTCCTGAAGCGGCTCTGGCCACGCCGGACGCGGCGGGCATATATCTGGCGGCGGTCATCGTCGTCCCGAGGGGGAATTTCATCCTCTGCCGCTTCGGCTGGCGTCATGATGAAGAGGTCCGGGTCATGGAACTCCTTCTCGGCGAGATCCAGGCGCAGCCGCTCCATGTTAACCCGACGGCCGGCCACGTCGTAGTACTTGTCCCATGTAACTCGGTCTACCTCGGCAACCCCGTCAAATCCGGCACTTTTCGTCCTAGGGTCCAGCGATCTGAAGTTTGCCAGCTTAAACGAGACGCTGGAGAGCAGCCTGCCAGTTTCCAGCGCCGCGTTCCTCACCGGATCTGAACTGTCCAGTCCGAGGCCTTCTTGGATGCATTCCTCGTAGGCTAGGAGGCATCTCATGGAGTCGATAACGTCGAAGTCCTTCCCCGCCTTCTTGGCTAGCAGCCTAAGGCGTAGCGCCTCGACCTTGCTGAGTCTAATCGGCCTCGCATTGCTGGATAGTTCACCCTTTTTGATTCCAAGACCAGGGTCTCGCAGCAGGGTTGTTTCCTTAAGGAACTGGCGCTTGTTGGAGAGCACTCCGCTATCCATCCGGATGCTAGCAGTGTCGCCGTAGCGCTCAATTACTTCGCAGACGGCGTAGATGCCGGCCACGGTCGCCTCATCCTTGTCCTTGTAAAGGTAGACCGTATCCCCCTTGCCAGGCCCGTCGGCGCCGAGCCTGATTGTGGTGTCTCCCGAGGAGCTAGCCGCAGCCATTGGCACGGAAGCCAGAATCCAGCTGGTTTGTGTAGGTTCCCGGTCCACCACGACAGCATGCTTCTTGTAGAAGTTCCCGTCCAGGAAATAGGTCAGCCTAACGCCTTCCCGGCGAGCACGTCCTTCAAGTAGCGTTGGTTAAGCCAGAAGCAGCGGTGCTTCTCGATGGAGGGGTCTTTTCCGTAGCGAGCTTTTGAGTCGTGTGGCCGGACGTGAATGACGCGGTTGGCCTTTTGGCCGGGCATTTCCTCGTAGACGCACTCACGAGCCTTCTCGACGGCGAGCATCCAGGCGGGCTCGGCGTCCTCTAGGTCGGCCTCCGTGAGCGAGTGGAAGACGGCCCTCTCGAAGACCGGGTCCCTGCCTTTGCCCATTTCCCTCAAGACGATGAAGAGGAAGCGGCTAGTCAGCATGCCGTAGAGCTCCGAGTCCTCCCAGTTGTCTTCCTCCGCAAGCTCCTCGTATATGAAGCGGGGGAATGACACCGCCTCGGCCGGCATGTCGTTGGCCTTTAGGCGGACGGTCTTGATCTGAAGGCCGGTGTTCTTGAACTCCGCCAAGTTGTCGGATTCCTGGTCCTGGCTGCCGGAGAGGATTTTGTTCAGGAACTTGCGCATGCGTCGGGCATGCTTGTCCTTGCTCTCGAATTTGCCGGTGATGTCTAGTTCTTCGCAGATCTGCACAGTGGTCTTTCCTGCGTATCGGTTAAGGCGCTTGGTGACGAAGTCCTCGAACTTTTCTTTTGCCTTCCGGTAAAGGTCCATGCCGTCGAGGTGGACTTCGGGTTCCGGCGTCTTGCCTGCACGCTGGTTGATCAGGCGCTCGTAGATTTGGGTGACGAAGGCTTGCTTTAGGGCAAAGGCTCGTGGTTTGGCCTCCTCAGGGCTCTTGGCCTGCTTGACCCTGTCCGACCCTTTGGCCCCCTTCGTGCAGGCTCCTAGGAGGTTGGTAAGCCCTTCGCTGATAAGGTGCGCCTTCCCGTCGTTCACGTAGGACCGGATGACCTCCCAGTCCTCGCGAATCATCCGCAATTCCGATGCGTTAGGGGTCCAGTGGTCGACCAAGAGAACCTTGAGGTCCAGGACGGCCGTGTCCTTGGCGTATTCGTAGAAGACCATGACGAGGCTCTGTAGCTTCTTCTTTGCGTGGCTTGTTTCGAAAGTTTCTTTGAGGATAGATTTCTCTTCGTCTTGGTCGCCCCCGCCAAAGTTGATCATGCAGATGACCAGACGTTCCTTGGCTGTGAGTTTGGTGCTGCGCCCGGACTTTACTCGCTTAAGGCCGGTGCACTTGAGCTCGGCCCATCCGAGGTCCGGTTCCTTGTCCGAGTTGGGCTTGTAGTAGAAGTGGCCGGCTTCGATTGCGTTGCCGAACTTCCCCTTGGCCTTACCCGTGCAATACTTGGCGGCCTCTTCCATGACTAGGCCGAGCTCCTTTGGCGGGACTAGAGCGTTGATGGCGTCCCTAAGCGTGCGTCCCTCGAGCTTCCGTGCATGGCGCATGACTGACTCTCGGTCGTCGGGGTCATAGGGCGCGTTCGCGAAGATTAGGACACCTTTGCGGCTCACGTCCTATGGCTACCACAGCCTCGAAGGGCTATCCAGTCTATTACCCCCGGCTGAAGGCAGCCTTGCTAAGGGATTCCATAATATTCCTGACCACATCCACGACTAAAGCGTTGCCCATGAAGAAGGCGCGCTTGCCGTCGCTAATCTTAAGTTCGCGGCAGGTTTTGGAATGTTCGGCCGAAAAGCCGTTCATGCGCTCGAGCTCTTCAGGGTAAAGACGGCGAAGTTTGCCCCCCTTTACGCAGTCGGCCCCGGACTTGTGCTGGCCCTTGCCGGCGGCACAGGCCTCGCAGATGACGTGCTTGAAGCGGGAGACGGACGCGCCGCCTTCGGAGGTGATGATGGTTCGGCCGGGGCCGTCGACGCGATCGGGGAAGGGCAGGCCGCCTTCCTTATAGCCATAGGCGAAGCTGTTAGCGGCCAGGGTGTCACGGTCTACCTTGAGGGGCTTTCCGGAGACGATGACTTCCACGGCTTTCTCCTTCTTCGTGAGTTCTGCCACGGCTTTGGAGACCTGCGGCCGGATCTTGGTCGCAACCTGGCCTAGGAGTTCTTTGCCCTTGAGCCCAAGCAACGAGAAGGCCCGATCGGTGGCGATGGCTACGGCACCTGCCTCTACCTTGTTCCAGGTGTCCTTGTTGGCCTGCGCTTGTTCGATTTGGGCGCGGGTGATCGCATTTGGGCGATCGAAGGTGGCGCCCTTGAGGTTGAGCGCTACCGCGATGCGGTAGTTGATTTCTTCGCGGGCGAGGCTAACGCGCACTGTCTTGTCCTCGAAGGTGAAGTCGAAGGAGGTGTCCATCTTGAGTTCGATGGGGAGCTGCTTGGCGGCCTTGGCGACATCGGCACCCGTGACGCCTAGTTCAGACCTGATAAACGTGGCTATGGCAGCGGCCTTGCGGCGGGGTTCGTTCTTACGGCCCTTGGCGTAGGCCCATTTCGTGAGAACGTCGGAGTCGATGCGGAAGCTAGCGCTATTGGCGGGGATACAGTCCTTCTCCGGCTTAAGAAGAATCTGACCTAGAGAGGTCGTCTTCTTTGGGGCAACGGCTTTGACGACCTTAGTCCATGCCTTTCCGTTCAGGAGGAAGCCCGAGCTGAAGAAGGGAGATTTGCCGGCTGGGGCCTTGTACTTGGCGCCAAGCTCGTTGTCGGAGGCGTATTCCGTAAGGTCGAAGCAGCTCTTTTCGGAGTCGGGGCGGCAGGGTAGGCCTTGGGCCATGAGCCCCTTGGAATCAATGGCTTCATCGGCGTCCAGCTTGGTCGCGCCGATCTTCTTAGCTGCCGGAGAGTCCTTTTGGTAGGCCAGGATGAAGATGCGGCGACGTTTTTGCGTGAAGCCGTAATCGGCTGCGTTAACGATGCGCCATTCGACGATGTAGCCTAGGCTATCGAGGCCCTTGAGAATGACCGCGAAGTCGCGACCACGGTTGGCCGAGGGGGAGTTTATGAGCCGATCGACGTTTTCGAGCAGCACATAGTTGGGGCGAACATCACGTAGAATGCGCTCGATACTCCACCAGAGCACGCCCTTGGGGCCGCGAATGCCTTTCGCTGCGTTCTTCGGCTTGGCTACGGAGTAGTCCTGGCATGGGAAGCCGCCGACCAGCATCTGAATGTCCGTAATGTCTTTAGGCAGCTTTTTCTCGGAATCCGTGATGAGATGGATGTCGTCGGTGTAGTGGCCTTGCTTGCCGAACTTGGCGATGTAGACCCGGTTCGCGTTCTGCTTGTCGCCGTGCTTGGCCGATTCGCTGGGCTCCCACTGGTTGGACCAGGAGACCTCGAAATGATTCTTCAGGGGGCTGTGTTCTACAGCCTCCCGGAAACCGCCGACGCCGGCGAAGAGTTCTGCTATCTTGATGCGCATCTGAAAAACATAGTTGGGGTGTATCCTGAAGATCAATCCTTGAAAGATCAATCGGGAAAGTTGATTAAGTGAACAAGTGTTCATGCTTTCCTGTCAACCTTTTGCGGGCTGTCTGGATAGAGTTTTAGGCCGTGTTTCTGGGGCGACGTCCCACATGTAGCCTAAAAGGGGTTTCGGACGGTGGCTTGCCCGTCCTTGCCTCGCTTCCGCTTGGGGGACCATAGGTAACCACCCTCCCGCTCTTCGCGGTAAGTCTGGCCTTGGTTTGCCCACCAGTATCTTACCCAGGGCAGCTTTCAGATCGCCGGCCGGCTGTCCTGGCGCGTGTTGAGCGTTAAAATCCGTATTACAGGCTATGCTGTAAGTTGAGGGGTAAGCGCGTTTAGGCCTTACTTTACGTTAGAACGCGGCGCCTAACTTAAGAATATTATAATCCCATCTGTTGGGTTGCTCCTCCGCCACTTGACTACCTCCTTTGCGTGGTAAGAGTCGGCACATGAACCCCGTCCCGGGAGCCACAGAGAATCCCCGGTGGAGGGAGTTGGTTCTGACCGACATGCTGCGGCAACTCAGAGTTGAAGCCGAAGGACGTTTTACCTCGGCGTCCAAAGAATACGACGGGTCTACGGCGAAGCTGAAAGAATACGGCAAGCTGAGGGCGCGCTTGAAGCAGAAGACTTCTGGCACCACTGAGAACTACCTGTCTGCAGCCAAGGGTTTCCTCACCCGGTCGACTTCTTCTGTGATCGGGTTGCTGTCCCGTGCCGGAGTTCGCGATGGTTCGGAAGGCCTGGAGCGCCGTCTGGCCGGATACAAGCTTTTCCAAGATGATATGGGGCGCGTCGAAGGTGCTCTGGAATACGACGAGCAAGAACTCCGTTTCGTATTGCCCGACTTCGAGGAGTTCGGCGGCAAGCGTTGGCCTGGTCCGGTCTCCTATCGGGCAGCGCTGAACCACTTCGTGGCCGTCTGCGTCCGCGTACATTCGATCCTTCCTGGGCTGTCTTACGAAGATGTGGCGTGGCACTGTGCGCGTCGGGTTCTTTGTCCGGTATTAGCTCACAATCTTAAGTTCCTGGCATCGCACCATCCGGAGGTCTACCGGGCATTCGTCCACGACGATACTTTGCAGCTGCGGCAGGGCAGGGAGATCAAGGAGGAAGCATCGGGTATACCTCGCGCCTCTTTGTATGCCTATCGTAAATGGGCCAGGCTCTTTAACATAGGTACTTCCTTCGGCACGAAGGTATGGTCCGTGGACAAGGCTGGTGAGCTTTTCATGGAGGTTCAGTCCCTCTTGAGGGAGCATGAGGCAGACGCACGTTCGAGCCGGCTTTGGAGGGAACTCTCCATGCTGGCGTCCGGAGACATGGCGGTGGATGACATGCTGGTATCCTGGGTGGTGGAGGAAGTCGGTGGCGCCTCACGGGACATGGCTTCCAGCCCACTTATTGCGTGCGCACGCTCACGATTTGGTCTCCTCCGCTACTCCTTCGGGATGGTAAGAGAAGCCGACCTGCTCAGGAAGGACTTCAATGAGGCCATGGTCGTCGTGGGAAGCCTTACCAAGAAGATCAAGGCCACTCGAGTCGGGCGGGTTTCCGACGAACTCTCCGAAGCTGCATTCGGCTGGGCTTACATCATTTCGAGGTATCTCCTGCTTGGGCGTGATGCTTCCGATCGGCTTAATTCCGAGGACTTCGTCGATCAGTCGCAGGTCGCCGGCCTGGCATTCTACGACCTGCTTTATTCCGTCTATCAGGTCGAGTCGGCGGACGTACGCGCTCGTTCGGCGACAGCGTTCCAAGGTTTGCTAGCGCTCCGTTATCTGCTTGGATTCATGAGCAATCCCCGATTTGCACGACCTTTCGCCAAGCTAAGGTCCGACCCTCGGGACCGTCGCAGTGCCTTCAGCGCGGATACCATCAAAGGCTTGCTGCATGAGGCCGGCGATCCTTCGCCGCTTCCGGACTCAATCACCTGTCTCGTGAGTGCGCGCGTCTCCCTTCACCTCGCGGTTTCCGTCGGCGATGATGCGGTCGCTCGACGCAAGCACTTGGAGGATGCCTTGGATCGCTATGCAGCCTCCCTTTCTGCCGTCTCTTCGGGCGTCGGCGTCGGCGCGATGGACGGAGAGGTCATCGCCTGGGCGCTTCCCGAAATGTATCATGCTGTCGAGATGGCCAAGCAGGTATTCCCCTTGCACCTAGACGCACTCAAGGATTTGGAACGCACCATCCTGCTCATGGGTGAGGTGCGATTCGGGGTGTATTTCAACCCGGTAGAGGAGTGCAAACGGATCAAGGAAGGTTTGAAAAACGGCGTCGGCGTGGGTGGGCTCCGCTAATCTGAAAATGGCCATTTATATGGCCTTTATTCGACATTATATGAGCCCTGCTAGGCGTTTGGTTGATTTGCTCCCAGCCTAGTCCTCGGTCGGTTGTTGGCGGCTGTTGGCCGGATGAAGATGGGGGCGTCATGATAGACACATCCTCCTACCTCACCACTGATGGTGCGCCCCTCTCGGAGCGCGCCATGGACAGCATAAGTGATATTCGTCGCTGCAGATCGTTGCTGATCGTCCCGCCGTTCCTCAAGCATTTCGGCGGCCCCCTGGCCGGCCCGGCCTATTTGAAGGGCGCGGGTGAACGCGCCGGTCATCAGGTGCAGGTCCTCGACCTGAATCACAGCTGGATCGCTGAGCGTCTTGTTTCGCCTCATCGGTCTGGGGACATCAAGGGTGACCATGACAAGCCTTCGGCGCAGTTGGGAGTTCTCCATGCTGAATGGCAGAAGCTGCTGGCAGCCTGCTGGCCAACTGAAATATCGCCGAACGAATTCGAGCGGCGCATCGTCGCGCTTTACTCGTCGACGGAGGAGATTGAGGGCTGCGCCCAGAACCTCGCCGCCTCCTCTTTCGGTTCCTGGGTGCAAGCTAAGCTGAGGGCGATGTCACGACCTGAAGTGGTCGGCCTTTCGGTAATGTTCAGCGGTCAGGTGATTGCGGCATTGGCCATTACTCGCTTGGTCAAACTAGTCTGGCCGGCAGTCAAGGTGGTCTGGGGTGGGGCGCATGTCACTGCCTTGGCCGAGCGTATCGGCCAGGACACATCCTATGGCGTATGGGTGGATGGTTTCGTGGCCGGATATGCCGAGCGCACTTGGGTTGAGCTGCTTGACGCGGTGGCCGAAGGTAAGCCCTGGCCTGCTGAAGTCTTCGGCGCAGGCATGAAGCAGGTCAGGGCGAAGGAGGACGGCACCACGGTCCCTTCCTTCGATTTGGCTGATTATCGCGACGGAAGTCTCACCCTGCCTGTCCAGGCTTCCAGAGGGTGTGCTTATGCCAAGTGCGCCTTCTGCACTTATCCCAAGATCGAGGGCTCTTTCCGTAAGATGAGCTTATCAGCCTTGGAGCCGGTAATCCGTCTCGCCGAGAAGCATGACGCGGTCCTGTCTTTCAAAGATAGTCTGCTGATTCCTACGCAGCTGAAGGATGTCGCGGCGCTCATCAAGGGCCGGGTCACTTGGAGCGCATGCACCAAGCTTCATGCCAGCCTGGATACGGCTACGTTGCGGAGAATGCATTCGGAGGGATTGCGGACCTTGGAGATCGGGTTGGAGACGCTTGATGAAGGGTCTCAGGATCTCATCAATAAGCAGCAGTCGCTCGGATTGTTCCGAGACTTCCTCGATGCGTCGGCTGCTGCCGGCGTGGCCGTTGTCATCAATTATATGACTGGCCTGCCTGGAGCTGACCCCGGGGAGGAGCAACGATGGTTGGAGGTGGTGAGGGCGGAGGTGTCCGCCCGCCCCTCGCTCCAGGCCTTAGTCGAACACAACGTATTTCAGTTGGAGATGCTTTCCCCCATGGGGCGGGACCCTCGACGATACGGCATCGAGGTCGTCAGCCAGTGGCCCTGGTCGTCCTTGATGGAATTCCGCCTGGAAACCGCCGGTTTTGCTTTGGCGTCCTGAAAAACAAAACTATATAAACCCACTATAAAATACCATGACACTACGTGATCTTAAGGATGGCGACGGCAAGGTCGGTATTAAGCAGCAGTTCCTCGCGGACTTCGCCCTGCTTTCGGCCGAGGCTCAGCAGGCTATCGCATCGAGGCTTACTGGGGAATCCCCGCTGCCGATCGACCGTCTGGAGGCATTCGTTGAGGCTAATCCCCGTTCGATGGCGCGCCTGTACGTTGAGATAATGGAGGGGCTGCCGTTCGGAGTCATCATGGCGCCTCTCAGCGTGCTGTTTCTGGCCCATGACCATGAAAGCAAGTATTTGCATAAGATAGCCGGAGTCCTGGGTTCGCCACGGACCTTCCTCGCAATCGATGCCATATCCTACTTTCATACCCGCATCGAGCATTCGGATAAGGCGTTGCGGATGCTCAAGTTCTCCGAGGCTGAGGTGAAGCGTGAGGCGCCTGAATCGGCGGCGGTTGCTACGCTGATGTCTGAGATAGGTTCCCTTCTGGTCAGTATCTCAGAGGTGGTTGAGAAGCGTCTGCCTCAGGATTACGCCCAGATGGAGAAACGCGTTCGCAGGGTAGAGGAGGATTTGGAGCTCGCCCAGAAGAAGTGGAATGAGACACGGGAACGTGAGGCGAAGGCCCATGCCCGCGGAAAGGAACGTGCAGCTGCAGACGCCCGTGCGGCCGCCGAAGCGGTGGTTAAGGCGGAGTTTGATGCTCTACGTTCTGAGCTTTTGAGCGCCGAGGCTGACAAGAGGGCTGCCTTGGACGAACTAGAGGCCGTCCGGCAGAGGCTTTCAAACATCGAAAGCCTGGGTGGGGCGACCCCGGAACGGGTTGCGGAGATCAGGTCTGAAATTATCGCCCAGGCTGACGAACGAGTGAGGAATGGTCTTTCGGCCGAGGTTAGGCCTTGGCTCGTGAGGCTGAACCAGATGGAGGCCCAGCAAGCCGCCTATGCATCAGCCGAAAAGCTGTCGCTCGAGGCCGTCGACATCGCTATCAAGGAGGCTGCCGATAACGATCTGCTGCTTAATTGGCAGTCCAACCGTGAAAAGGCTCTTCCTGTCATCGAGCGAAGGCTCGAGGAGGTCGACCAGTTGATGGCACGAATGCTGGTGCCGTCGGCCAAGCTAAAAGCCATCCATCATCAGCTGCGTGAAGCGGTGATCGCATGCCGAAAGGCCATCCGCGTCACCGAGCCGCTTGGAGGCATCGTCGCAGCCATGCTCGCCGGCGTTAAGGCGGCGAAGGACGATGACATGGCTTCGATCGCCGAAGCAATCGATCGGCTTAGAAAGGCCGGAGTCCTTGAGCAGGCTGAGGCGAACTCCCTCTTGAAGTCGGTCAACCAAGAGCGGCAGCTAAGGCTGGATCGATCTGCCGAGCGTCTTTCTGTCCGCGCCAGGTTGGCCCGGGAGTTCCACGCTCGCCACGGAATCGATATCTTCATCGATGCCTATAACTTCATGCATACGGTTCAGCAGCACTTCTCGAAGTTCGCTCGCGAGTCGAAGCATAACAAGGGCAAGTACTCGTTTGGCCAGGATGCGCGCGATCATCTCGCCGCGATGGTGAAATCGCTGCATGAGATGAATGTCGGCTGCCGTGTGCTCATCTTCCTCGATGGCATCAATGTTGATGATTTGAAGCCGTTTCCCGGTGTGAAATTCATCCTTCCGTCCCAGCAGAAGTTTGGCTCCGGGCAGGCTGATGAAGAGATACTCCACTACGTAAAACTTAATCGCCGGCCGGACGCCAAGACCTTCGTCGTCTCCAATGACAAGGCCGTCCAGCAGCTGTCAGACATGCATCTATCCCCGGGGGAATTCGCTATCTTCCTGGCTGAGGTCGCCTGAACAATGCCAATTCCCGGAGCAAAATAGCCGAGGGCTGCAGAAGAAATCCTCAGAAATAGAAAGGCAACAAATGTCCAATCAAGGCAATGGCGGCAATTACCCGAGCACCACCGGAAACCCTTCCGGCGGCGGTCGCGGCAACGGCCCGCGCGGTAAGTAAGTCCATTTGACCAGTTCACAGGGGGCCCTTCGCGGGCCCCCTTTTTGTGTTCGTCCACCTGGTGCGTTTGCATCGCGTGCGGCCGTGACAGTGTGACAGCGTGACGGGTCGGACGACGTTGGACGCGAAAAGGCCCGGAAAACCTGAGTCTTCCGGGCCTGGGCCTAGCGGAGGGCGAACTTATACCTTGGCGGGTCGTCCTCGGTGGGCTGCAGGACCCCGTCCTTCACCTTCTGGTCCAGGATGGCCTGCACGGCGTCCTTGCCCTTATGCATGCCGGCGATGCGCTTGCGCTGAGCGTCCCGGCAGCTGAAGCCGTTGGGGAACAGCGTGGCGAGGTCCCGGAGCTTGGTCATGACCTTGTCCCCGCCCTTATCCGCCATCTTGTCGGCGATCATCATCCGAAACCGGCTGTACCAGTCCATGATCTGCATGGCGGAGCGGATGGTCTCCAAGGAGATCTCGACCTCGTGGGACTTGTCCTCGTGGAGGCCGGCGTGCAACCCGGCCGCGATGCGGATCACGAGCTCGGCGTCGCGGGTCTGGAACGTCCACATGGGGTGGGAGCCGTCCCCGCCCTCGACCTGTTTAGCCTCCTTGTACGCCTTGATGGCCTCCTCGGCCTCCGTCGACAGGGTGAAGTACACCCTGGGGTCGGACCAGTAGTAGGTCCGCAAGAGCGTGGTGATGAGCCGGTCGTAGGCCTCCTTGACCTCTCGTGGGATGGGTTTGCTCAGCGTGGCCCGGCCGGGGTGGTTGTCGGTCCAGGCAAAGAGCGTACGCTGCAGGTAGCCGCTGCCCTGCAGTCCTTCGCACTCGACCATCTCCTCGGCGATATCTGGCTGCAGCATCAGCAAGCTGGAGACCGCCATCTTGTTGACGTTGAGGCTCTCGATCACCTTGCCCTGGCCCCTTCGGGAGAAGTTGTAGGACTCCCCTGAGAAGGCCTTGAGCAGCAGGCTGTCGTCGGGTCTGCCGTTGTTGTAGCGGCCCATGATGTTGTTGATGGTTTCCCGCGCGTCGGTCGACAGCAGGATGAGCCGCGACTTGTTGGCGTTGAGGATGCGGACCATCACCTGGACCGTCAGGTCCTCGCTGATCATCTGCGGGCAATCCAAGGCGAACTCGAGCTGGTCCTTGAGCCCGAGGAGCTCGGTGCGTCGGTTGCGCCTGGCATCGGGATCGTCGGCCTGGCCCTTGCGGGGTCGGCTGCCCTCCCGCTCCAGGCGCTTGAGCTCGTCGTCAATCTCCATGATCCGGGCCCGCATGACGGGCAGGGAATCCCTGCGGAATTCTTCCTGCCGGCGTTGCTGGTCGATTTCAATCGCCTCCAAGAGCAGTTTTCCGACCAGGCTCTTACCGCCGCCGCTCACCCCCACGACGACCGTGAAAGTGGTCGTCGGGGTGACCTGGGAGCCGTCCTTGGTGGTCACGTAGACCCCGCCGCCGATGGCGCAGTTGAGGGCGGAAGATGCGATGACCGCGGGCATGTCATGCCCTGTGGTCGTATAGGCCTCCACTGCCTCGGCCATCGCCCTGACCTTCGGGGGCAGCAGGTGGGTGGGGAAGGGAACCCGTTCGTTGTCCTCAGCCATGGCTCAGACCCCCCAGTTTGGCGATGATGGCGGCCAGGCCGCCGGCGGAGGACACCACGTCGTTCAGGTCCTTCAGGCCCGGGACGATCTCGTTGGCCGCGATGACGTCGACCTTCCGGTCCTTGGCCCAGAAGGAGCGCTTCCACTCCTTGGCGCCTTCCAGCCCGGACTTGTCGGCATGGGCCCAGATGACCACCTGCTTGGCCTTCAGGCCGGCCAGGGTCGCCCGGCGGGGTCGCATGGTCGCCCCCATGAGGCCGGTCACCGCGATGCGCTCCTCGGGGAAGGCCTTGAGCAGGCCCATTTCGTAGGCCACCGCATGGGCGGCCAGCATGTCCGGCCCCCCTTCGCAGACGAAGAGCAGATCGGCCTCGGCGGCTTCGCCGACCCCGAGGAGGTGGTTGGCGTCCGAACCCTTCAGGGTGATGGCCTTGCTCTCCTTGAACCAGGTCCGCCCGTCCATCCGACGCGCCTGCATCAGCAGTCCGGACTTGTCCGTCATGATCCAGGACGGCCGTTTGAGGTAATGACCGAAGCGCAGCAGGCCGCGTTCCAGGGCCAGTCGGACGCCGCCCTCGTGGAGGCGCCGCAGGCTGGATAGGTCGACGAGCATCCGTTCGTCCCCGAGGTCCAGGGGCAGGGAGGGGCGCAGGCGTTCCTCGCGAGTTGCGGGCTTGGGCGCGGGCAGGAAGCGTTCATGCAGGGGCCGGTCGAGCTGGAAGGTCGCGGTCGCGATGCCGAGCTTGTGGTTGAGCTCCTTGAAGGC
>Ga0214919_10005268_pt1 | contig 18449 bp, 20 predicted proteins | sample LL1503_MetaG_FD_177994 | JGI IMG/M metagenome (GOLD analysis project Ga0214919, IMG submission 177994) | Freshwater microbial communities from Lake Lanier, Atlanta, Georgia, United States - LL-1503 | ecosystem: Environmental > Aquatic > Freshwater > Lake | place: USA: Georgia | collected...
GAGAGCAATCAGCAACTGGGATGGATTCGGGCCGAGCACACGAACGGTCACTGCAAACAAAGGGATCAGCAACACGATTGATCCCAGCAATAAGAGCGCTATCCGCATAGGAAAACCCTGTTGCTTCTGCTCGCGAGCAAACTCGAGAGACATGAGACGACCCTGCAACTCCTCGTCGATGATTCCGCGATCTCTCGCTACACCGAGGCCATCTTCCCACTCACCCATCAACTATTCACCAATCCAAACGATACTTCACCTCTCTAATATTCTGCGAACATCCATGAATACCTTTTCAGCTGTTGGGATCTGCACTTCCTCAAGGCTTCGAGAAGCAGCCAATGGTATGTGAGGAGTCGTAATTCGCACCGGAGGTGAATCAAGCGAGAAAAAAGATTCTTCGACCACTTGTGAAACCAATTCCGCGCCCCAACCACAAAGTCTTGGGTTCTCTTCCACTGTGAATAACCTTGTCGTCTTTGCAACTGAAGTCAAAACACTCTCAATATCGAGCGGGACGAGAGATCGAAGGTCAATTACTTCAGCCTCGATTCCGACACCAGCCAACAAATTTGCTGCATTCAATGCGACTGGGACCATTGCAGCAAGAGCGACAATCGTGCAATCTGTACCGACACGACGAACTTTGGCTGTTCCCAAAACGTCTAGATGCTCACCAACCGGAACTTGCCCTGTTGAGGCAAAGAGAGCCTTATGTTCAAAAAATAGAACAGGATCAGGATCCCGGATTGCCGCGGCAAGGAGACCGACAACGTCTTCTGGGGTGGATGGCGCTACGACCTTCAGGCCCGGAACCATCATTGCCCAGTTTTCAACACTTTGGGAATGTTGCGCACCAAAACCAACACCACCACCATTGGCTGTGCGGATAACAATTGGAATTGAAACTTGACCTGCAGTCATATATCGGGTCTTGGCAATTTGATTAGCGACGATATCCCAACAAACTGCCAAGAAATCAGAGAACATGATTTCAACAACTGGACGAAAACCAGTCATTGCAGCACCCATGGCCATCCCCAAAAAACCTTGCTCCGAAATAGGAGTATCAAAAACTCTTTTCGGACCAAATTCATCAAGCAAGCCAACCGTTGTTTTAAATACTCCACCAGCATTAGCGACATCTTCGCCGAGAAGTACAACCGAACTGTCCCGTCTCATCTCCTGCGACAAAGCACGCGCTACAGCATTTCGATAATTAAATTCTGAGAATTCAGTGGTGCTGTCCATCTATTTAATAGTCGCTTTCTTCCAGTCGCTTGTTCCGTCCGACCAAAGGTCAGTAAACGCAGTTTCCGAATCTGGAAATTCTGCGTTAATAGCTATTTCAGATGCCGCCAACACTCGCTCTACAACTGCCTGCTCAATCTCAACGAGATCTCTTTCATTAGTGCCAAGTGCAAGCAATCGTTGATGGTAGATAGCGATTGGATCATGAAGCATCCAGGCTGAAATCTCTTCCGCTGGACGGTAGTCCCCCGGGTCGGCACGCGAATGACCTCCATGGCGGTATGTGAGAGCCTCTACCATCACAGGACCACCACCATTCCTCACTCGCGCGATCGCCTTTTCTGCAAAATCGAAAACAACGTCGACGTCGTTTCCGTCGATCACATTTCTTTCTAAACCATAGGCAGCCGCCCGGTCTGCAGCCGGATGTTTAACAGCTGTGAACATATCAATCGGCGAGTATTCCATATAAAGATTGTTTTCACAGACAAAAATTATTGGCAATTTCCAGACTGCTGCAAGATTAAGGGCCTCATGAAAAGCACCGATGTTTGTTGCACCATCGCCGAAAAAACAAACTGTTACTTGATCAGAACCACGCATCTGAGCAGACCATGCCGAGCCACATGCGATCGTAAGATGTGCCCCAACGATTGCGAATGAGCCCAGTAACCCACGGTCGACTGAAGTGAGGTGCATCGATCCACCCTTACCATCAAGAATTCCGCTTTTACGACCAATGAGCTCTGCCAAAATCTCATCCAACGGGACGCCTTTAGCGATCGTATGTGCGTGACCACGATATGTAGCTAATGCGTAGTCATCATTTCGCATCGCAGATCCAAAACCGGTTGCAATAGCTTCCATACCCGTTGAGAGATGCGAAGATCCTCGTATCAGTCCAGCCAAAAACAACTTATTCACTGCCACTGAAAACTGTCTCATTTCATGCAATCTCTCATACATTCGGAGACGAAATTCGATCTCTAATTGGATCTGAGGATCCAAGACGCCCGAAGGCAACCGAGGTGTCCGAGCCGCATACCTATTTTCTTTTGACATAGCTTTACATCACCTTTTTCATGAAAGACCACAATTCTTAACTCTGTTCAGCAAGCTGTCACCCATTATCAATTTCATATCATTGTCAGAAATGAAACTGCAATGAGTTCTGAAAACTTCTATTGACTGGCGATACGTTATGTATTGAGCGACAACTGGGAAGTCTGATCCCCAATGCAGCCGATTTGGCCCAAATGCCGAATACAAACCTTCAGCGATAAATCGCAGATCGTCAAATGGGTACTCCCATCTGTCTGAAGCCAGATGATGAAAGCCGGAAAACTTCACGTGAATATTCGGAACGTTTGCCGCACCAGAAACCAGTTCCAATTGCCGTTTCATCTCCTCAATCTTTTTCGCGTCTTCTCCAGGAACCGGTCCAACACCCAGATGATGCAACAAGAAGGGAATACTTGGATGAGCCTTGGCAACCAACATCAGTTCACCTACCAGCGAAGAAGGTAATGCAATAGAAACGAGCTGATTTAGCCGTTCCGCGGTGTCAAAAAACTTTTTACCCTCACTGGAAAAGAACCAACTACCGTCATCATCGGCCGCGACATAATGCGTAAACCCTTTCAGGCTGTAGCTAAGAACTGCCTGCTCAAGTCTTTCGGATGCACCTGGCGTGTGATAGGTAGAAGACCAAAGGCAATCGACATCCGCTAACTGAATCAATCTGTTAGGGAATCTCTTCATCCCTTCATAAACGTATTGATTGTTTTCTGGATTTCGATCGATATTTGCACAAACAATAAAGGAACTATCAACAGCGTTGAGATCCATTTCAAAAACAAGCTGATCTATAACAGAACGAGAACTCGGATCAGGAACTTTGCTTTCATACGGCCAAAATTCCCAAGCATGGCAATGCGAATCCGCAATCATCGTTCTAATCGCCACTCTTAATAGGTGGATTGCCTGTTCGATTTGCTTTGGTTTGTGGCGTTAGATCAAATAACGTTTCGTGTCCATGCAGATGACGTTCTAAATCGTCAATCATGAGAGAAAAATTCGTAATCTTGCTTGCTCCATGAGCAGCTACGTGAGGCGTGAGAAACACATTCGTAAGTGCCTTAATCGGATGGTTGGCAGGAATTGGCTCTGGGTCAAAGACATCAAGCCCCGCGACGATATCCCCCACCTCTAATCGCTTAATCAGGGCGTCAGTGTCGACTACGGCCCCACGTGAGACATTCACAAAAACCGCACCAGGTTTCAACAGATTCAACTGTTTGACGCCGATCATTCCCCTTGTCTTCGGCGTAATCGGCACTAATACGACGACAACATCCTGTTGCATCGCAACTTCTAAACTTGTCAGCGTAAAGTTCATCACATTTGCCACGACTTTCGGCAAGTAGGGATCGTGAACACAGATATCGCATTCAAAAGGCTTCAAGAACCCAATCAAACGCTGCGCAATGTGTCCACCACCGATGAGACCTACGGACTTACCGAATAGATCCTTAATTTTATCTCTATCTTCCGCAGAACCTGAGTCTGAAGCTGGTTCAATCTGTTTTCGAAAGAAACTTCCGGCATTTCGCAACGAAACAAGAATCAAACCAAGAGCCCACTCTGCGACAGGAAACGACACACCGTGGTTGGAATCTATTGTCTTTACACCACCGGCCCAACAGTCCTCAAGGTTGAACCTGAAACCAAATCGGTCTCCTTCAAGGTCACAGACAAATTTTAACTTAGGTGCACTTATCAAGATGTCGGAGTCAATTTTTGGACATCCATCGTGCATTACCAGCGCATCAACACCACTGAGCGCTTCTTTCAAAAGTTTCCGTGAATTCTCATCTTCACTTGGCCCATGGCGCAAAAACTCTTTCGAGTCTTTATCTCGCAAATCTTCAAGGCACAGCCAATCATGATCTACCAAAGCGGACAGCCGTTTCATCTCATCTTCGCTCTTGCAAAAATTTGCACGACTTGCTGAGCTAAAAACAAATAACAATTTTGGCTTAACGGAATTGCTCATCTCAAACCTAATTTCTATTGGTTGGCAAAAATACAAATACGGGGCTCAAGGCAAAGATCGCCCGGAGCCCCGTACTGTAAAACTCTAATTAATTAACCCTTAGTTGCTGGACGCAAGTGGAACAAAACTTGGTTCCATGCTTCCCAACATGGGTAGGGAGCCACGTACGGATCTGCCGCACTTGGAAACCCTGTCCAATATGTTGTGTTCGCCGTAATCGCCCACAACTCTTCTGTGAGCATTAATTCCGGCATATCACGCAAGTACATATCTAGCAACTTAACGATTCCGTCCATGTAGACAGGATCATTCACGTCGCCAGGGATTGCCTCGAGTTGATCAACAATTGCGTCGTACTCAGGATTCTTGTAACGCGAGCATGCCATACCGTCGGCACATGCGCCCGATTCGTTAGGGAATGAGCCACGTGAGTGGAAATGCTTGAGAGTGTCCAGCGGTTCAAAAATACTTCCGCAGTGCACGTACAACATGTTTGGTGTCTTACTCTTGTTGCTCAAGAAGTCCAACGTCTGAACATTCGATCCATCTGGATCGGGATTAGACGTTGCATCAAATCCAGCTTTGACCAATTGCTCTGCAAGAATCGGATGCAATGGAATCCATGAACCACCAGTAACACTGATTTTCACGGTTTTTCCACCTTTCGCCCACATTCCTTTTGAGTCTTTGACGTAGCCAGACTTGCCCATGTACTCTTCGACTTTTGCTGGGCTGGCGGTCTTTCGGTCGTATTTAGCGATGACTGCCTTGACTTCAGGTGTCAACCATTTCGCAGACAAGTAACTCGAGAATGGCACATCATTGGCTGGGTAGGCAGATGCGTATCCCAAATCGCTAATTGCCTGACGATCGAATGCGTAGTTAACCGCTAGACGAACATTGATGTCATCCCAAGGCTTCTGTGAAAGATCGAACTTGAAGTTCTGACCACATCCGTCTGCAGCACCCCAAACCGGTCCCTCTGAATTCCAGGAAACGATTTTGTCATTTGCTGCCATGACTGCCTCGAGCGTTTTGCGCTGGAGAGCAAGACCGTAATCGATCTGATTCGTCTGGTACATCTGACCGCGAGGCTCTTCTGCCCCGGTTGGGATCATCGTGATACGACAAGGTGCAGGTAGATTCTTGAATCCAATTTTTGCACCCCACCAGTTACCGTCACGGTCCATAATTTGTTGACGTGCGCTTGACTCAATCAACTTGTAAGGACCAGAACCAACTGGCCAGCCTTTTGCAAGGTCAAAGTTTGTGAAAGTCACAGGATCTTGACCTTCCCAAATGTGCTTAGGCACAATAACTTGATGATTTTCGTGTCCGAGTGCAAGGTTGTTCTTGAACCAACGTGGTCCAGGCTTTGTCAACTTTATCACTGCAGTCAATGGATCTGGAACAGTTACTGAATCGAGCCACTCTGCATAAATTGAAGAATAATCAAGGTCTGGTGCATTATCGCGCAACATTTCGAGCGTGAATTTCACGTCTTCTGCTGTGAGGGCTACACCGTCTGACCAAGTTGTTCCTTCACGCATTTTCACAGTAATTTCTGTGTAGTCGGCGTTGTATTCATATGACTCAGCAAGCCATGGAATTTCTTCACCTGTGTTCAGGTTGGAAACAAACAAAGGCTCGTACAGACCCTTCAACCCAATTTCACGCTGGTGGTTTACGCCACCAATTGCTTTGTAGATGTTGAAGTTTTCCGGATTTGGAATCGCATCATAAGTCTGCCAAGGTCCTACAACCAAAGTCTGCTCACGTGTTGGTTCTCCTTCGCATACCGTAGGACCATCATCAACCGCAGTAGCGGTGGTGTCTTCAGTAGCAACTGCTTCAGTGCTAGTTGAACTTCCACTACCACCACAGCCCGCAGCAAAAACAGTTGCAGCGACCATGACAGTCAATAATCGTAAGGATCTAAACTTGACCATAAATAAATAACCCCCCAGTTGAATTGGATAATTGTTGTTAGCCTTTTTTCTCTAACGTGGTGACAGTACTGGTATCACTCACAGTTGTCAAGAAGGAATTTCCCCCCCCCTAAAACCGAAGGAAATAATTCGATTTGTTTATGTACCAGTTCGGGTGCTAGTACAAGAGTTGGTATTAGCGGTTGAAGAGTTATATGCTGATCGAAGCTGGGGGGCTACGTGCGTTCAAAACTGTTACAAATATTGATTGTATTTGCGATATCCATCTGCGCGAATTTCTTGCTTCCCCGACTCATACCGGGCGATCCAATCACGGCATCGCTGTTGGGTCGAACAACATCCGGACAAGTTGTCACCGATATTGATAAGACCATTGCTCTTTACAAAGCTAAATATGGTCTTGATCAGCCACTCATTGTTCAATTCAAAAATTACATAACAGATCTTGCAACACTCGACTTGGGCACATCGCTAGCAGATCCCCCGCAAACAGTGTCATCAAAAATTATGGCGTCCCTACCATGGACAGTAGGACTTTTACTTTTTTCAACATTGATAGCATTTACCTTTGGATCCCTTTTGGGCGCTGCTCACGGCTGGGGCAAAGCTAAACGACTGACCTCGCCGATCATGGGTCTCTTTTCAGTTCTGTCTTCAGTTCCAGGATTTCTTCTCGGCTTTGTGATCGTTGCGATTTTTTCACAAAAGCTTGGACTGTTGCCGGCCGCGGGAGGATATAGCCCGACTTTGAGATTTGGCTGGACGAAAATCGCAGTTCTCGATATTTTGAAGCATTCGATTGCACCTGCTATGTGCATCATTTTTTCTACTGCGGGGTTTTGGGCAATCCAAATGAGATCGATGACTCTCACTGTCAAGCAGGAGGACTACGTCAAGTTTGCTGAGTCCAAAGGACTCAGTGAGACGCGAATATTTTTCAAATACGGTTTGAGAAATTCAATGCTTCCTCAAATAACCAATTTGGGTTTAGCACTGAGCTCAATTATTTCTGGATCAGTGCTGATTGAGTCGTTCTTCAATTATCCCGGCCTTGGTGGATTACTAAAAACGTCAGTGTTCAATCAAGACTATTTTGTCGTACAGGGAATAGTCCTGTTCCTCATAATTTCGGTCACAGTAGTGCTTTTGATTATCGAACTCATCAACCCTCTGCTTGATCCAACTTTAAAAGTCAACTCTTAAATTCAACGATTTAGATTTATCAGAACAGGAAAGTCAAAACAGCCTTCATGAAAAAATTAACAGCTTCTTTTTATACGGGACTTGCTCTCTTCTTTGTTTTGTTTATTTTCACTTATGTTACAAGGTTGTTCTACGACACTTCCCTTGTTGACATTGGCTCCAAGATGCCATACCTTCCTCCGGGCGATGAGGCCGTTCTTGGTACGGATTCATTCGGACGAGACATGCTGGCTTCAATACTTGTTGGAACACCCTCAACCTTCCAGATCGGTCTCATTGGCGGCACAATCGGACTGTTCATTGGAGCAACACTTGGTTTGATTTCGGGTTACTTCGGGGGCAAAATTGACGCGATAATCAGATCTATCAGCGATTCCCTAATCACGATTCCGTCAATTGCAATACTTTTAGTTGCTGCATTAAACATAGAAAACTTAACTCGATTCTCTTTGGCAGCCATCGTCGCAGGGTTGTCTTGGATGTACCCGGCGAGGACCATTCGGGCACAAGTCTTGTCATTAAAGAATAGAGATTTCATAAAAATCTGTCGAGCAAATGGACAGGGAGAATTGGACATCCTCTTCAGGGATGTGATGCCAAATCTGATGCCGTATTTGGCCTCAACTTATGTACTTTCAGTATTCACAACCATGATTGCAACAGTTGGGTTAGAGAGTCTGGGGCTTGGAGTTGAAAGTGATTACTCGCTCGGAACAATTCTTTACTGGTCCACACGCAAGGCGGCTGTCGTTACAGGAACCTGGTGGTGGTACACCCCACCGATTCTTGTTTTGACCTTCATTTTTCTCTCGCTGCTACTGATGTCAATTGGGCTAGATAAAATTGTGCGACCATCAGATTCGGCAAAAGTATGAACACAGAATCGATCGTAAAGATTTCCAATGTTTCCGTTGAATACGAAACCCAAAAGAAAAACATCAGGGCTGTTAACGATGTCAGTTTTGAACTAGTAGCGGGACAACGACTCGGAATTGTTGGAGAATCCGGATCCGGAAAGACCACACTTGGCACAGCTATTTGCGGTCTCACGAAATTCCCTGCTCGAGTGATTTCTGGTTCGGTTCAAGTTGGTGACGTAGATTTACTTTCGTTAAATTCATCCGACAGACGCCTCAGTATGTTGCGCGAAATTGCTTTCATTCCCCAAGCCGCGATGAATTCACTTAATCCATCAATGCGAATTGAAGATCAGTTTCTAGATGCTCTTTCTCGCGGAACGAAGAAATCCGCAAGAGGCCACTTCAACGAATTAATTGAATCACGCATACTCCAAGTTGGACTTGACTTGTCGTTGCTAAAACGACACGCTCACGAGCTTTCTGGTGGTCAAAAACAGCGCCTGGTGATAGCGATCTCCACTATTTTGTCGCCAAAACTTATAGTCGCTGATGAGCCGACTAGTGCGCTTGATGTAATTATTCAACGCCAAGTGTTAAAGAGTCTTTCGGATGTTCAAAAGATCAATAACTCAGCAGTAATTCTCATTGGACATGACATAGGTCTGCTTGCTCAGTTCGTTGATACTTTGGCCATCATGTACGCCGGGAAGATAGTCGAGTTTGGCTCACTTGAAAGTCTTTTGACGAACCCTAAACACCCATATACCAAAAAACTGATAGCAAGCGTTCCATCAGTTTTGAAACACGAGGTACTCACAGGAATTCCTGGCCTACCCCCAAGTCTTTCCGACTTACCTACTGGCTGCAGTTTTGAGCCAAGGTGCACAGAAAAAATTGCTAAGTGCTCCCAATCGAGACCTGAATTGATCAGTGTTACAGACCGCAGCGTTGCATGTTGGCTCCATAATGCCGAAACTCTCCCTGGACAATCTTCAGCCGAAGCGAGGAACAACTAGATATGTCTGATTTTTTGGTGTCACTTGATCAAGTTAGTAAAACCTATAAATCGCGCGCCAACGGTGTGAGCAGCGAAGTAAAAGCACTGCTCCCTATGTCCATCGAGATCTCCGGAGACACACCGAAGGTCATCGCGGTTGCAGGAGAAAGCGGTAGTGGAAAAACCACCTTGGCCAGCCTTATTCTTGGATTTCAGTCTCCAACCAGTGGATCAATCGGATTTAACGGAATACCGTTCAGCGAGTTAACCAAAGCACAGCGTTATGAATTCCGTCGAACCGTTCAACCAGTACTCCAGGATCCATTTTCCTCTTATAACCAGTTTTACATGGTGGACCACATTCTGGAGATGCCACTCAAAAACTACGGTCTTTCAACAAGTGCCGACCAATCTTCTGCTTTAATTGAAAAGGCATTAAGAGACGTCGGATTGATTCCAGAACAAACGCTCGGCAGATACCCTTCGCAGTTAAGTGGTGGTCAAAGACAACGCATAATGTTGGCGCGTTTATTGCTCTGCAAGCCTCGCCTCATCGTTGCTGACGAACCAGTTTCCATGATTGATAGTTCGTATCGAGCGATAATTCTTAGCATGCTCCTCAAGCTGAAGACCGAGTATCAAATCAATATCGTTTACATCACTCACGACCTTGCCACCGCTTACCAAATAAGCGACAAGTTAATCATTCTGTATAAGGGAAGAGTCGTCGAAGCAGGCGACACAAAAACAATTATTGACAACCCGAAACACCCATACACAGAATCGCTCATCTCATCGATTCCCGTCCCAGACCGAATCCGTTCATGGGACAAAGAGACGATTGAAGTTAAACATGGCCTCGTAAACGAAACGGGATGTGAGTACACCGACCATTGTTTACATGCAATACCACAATGCAAAGTTCAAGTACCAAAATTTCAACAGGTTGCAAGCCATCACTTAGTCTCATGCCGACTTTATGAGAACTCCCCCATGAAGGAACCGTCCGAGTTAATCGAAACAATTAAATAATGTGCACTTCACAGAAAAACTGGAGAGAAAATGACTAGCAGCGAATTTATCGTTGAATTTGACGACAACACAACGGGCAGGCAAGTTCTCATTGACACCGGGGATGACAGCCTATTTTTGTGGTACAACAATGATTTGTCCTGGGATACCAACCCAACCAAAGTAGCTATGCACAAGCATGCAGAAGTTGACGAAGCAATAATAATGTTTACTGGAGAAGGTTTCTTTCTTCATGGCGAGGATCAATCAACGGTCGTGAAAACACGATGGAAAGCTCCATGTTTGATCTGGATGCCGTCTGATAGGTATCACAGAATAGTGGTGACTTCAAAAGAACTCAGCAAATCGATTCTCTTATATACCCCTTCTAAAACACCATTAGATACTTTTAAAGAGATCATTGGGCGTGCAACATCTGGGGTTGAAGTTGTATTTTCCGATATACCGGAAGAAACAATAAGTAAAGATGTCTTTGACCATGTGCCCTCAACGATGATTGCGCGCGCATCATGAAAATCCTCTTGGTTGGTGGATCTGGCAAAGTCGGAACATTCATTACGCCCTATTTGCTCAAAGAACACGAAATTCGGGTACTCGATATACGTCCGCCAGCTTCGAAGGAAGTTGAGTTCGTAGAAGGTTCGATATGTGACCCAGAATCACTAACACTGGCCCTAACCGGATGCGACTCATTCATAAATCTTGTAATGATGGGAGCACAAGGTGGAAATTCAACCGAGCAAGATATTGGACTTATCCAAAGCAACTACGCCGTCAATACCTTGGGCTTACATCTTTTGCTCTATATCGCACAGTCCATGAACATAATGAATGGTGTACATACGAGCACAATGTCAGTGCATTTTCGCGAACGAGCCCGAATGGGCAGATTCGTTTATACCGACGAGAATATGACCGAGCTCGATTCACCAAGTGTTTATGGACTCACCAAAGGTCTCGGTGAGAATATTTGTTCTTACTTTGCAAACTGGTTTGAAATGAATATCGTCGCCCTCAGAATTACTGGTCCACGTACAAGGGATGAGTATCTTGCCGAACGACGAGAAAGACCAGAAAATCGCACTGGCACTGGCCACTTGTATGTAACCGACGAGGAAGATCTCGCGAGGGCTTACCTTGCAGCTTTACAACATGTGAAAATAGGACAAGGTAATTTTGAGGCAATGTTTATTAGCGGCGATGAACTTGAGATTGAACACAATATGTCAAGAGCCCGACGTCTACTTGGTTGGGCACCACAGTCGCAATTGCTTCTTAAAAACGATTAGCTAGTAAAAAAATTATTGGACATTGATCTGACCAGAATTCTTCCCATTACGGTTTCACTTTCTAATTCAAAATTGGAGAAAAACTGTGAAGCTGAATGCTGATTCGACCACTCAATAATCACTGCATACTCTGGTTCGATTGATTTTCCGCTTGGATGTTGTCCTTCTAATTGACAAAATCTCACTCGGTACATACCAGGTAGAGAAAAACCACCTAAGCGTAAATAATTTTTGAAATAATTAAAGTCATCCAAATTCGTTGCACTAACCGATACAACCGGCGATACAAGAGTCGAATCAATGGATGTCAGTGGATCCTGCGCACTCCCATCTCTAAAGACTTCAATTTGGCGATAAATAGAATTACTTCTTGAGATGATATTTTTCTTAATGCGATTAACAAATACTTCGTCGGATGCTATTTCCCGCTTGTATTCTTCCGTATCAAAAATTTCTGCTCCCAAAATTTCATGAATGTTAAACACACAGTCATCTGATCCATGCGACAAGAACGAGTTGACAGTTCTGAAACCTGCTCGCAGCAACGAAGGGGCATGCACGCCTGCAAACCAATCAACAAATTCCCGCGTAAAACCCTTTTCAAGTTGAAGTTTGATCAGAAAAAGTCGGGAATCGGGTACAGATTCCTCGCTTTGATTACGCAATATACATAACCTCATTGGTCACAATTTGCGGAACTACCGTAAAACAACCAGCCATGGCCTTGCCCCATTCAGCTGAAATGGCTGCAACTTCCTGATGGCGCTTTGTTTCCTCTAAGTTCTCGCATTCATAATAACCCACGACAGTTAAGCCGCTGACGAAGATTGAATAGTTGCTCACCCCAGCTTCTTTGATCATTGCGACCATTTCCGGCCAGATATTCAAATGCTTTTCGGAGTAATCCTCTACCCGATCAGCGTTGAGTTGTCCTATCCACAATACTCGATTCATAAATGTCCCTTCGTTTGGTTATTTTAATTGACCGTATCTAAGTGCAACAATCTTTGAAGTCAAGTTGTACCGAGTTTCAACTCCAGCGAAAAATCGATCGAGTTCATCTATCATCAAACTCAAAAATCTTGGACCGTCCTCTGCCGTTACGCCTGCGATGTGTGGCGACAGAATGACATTGGCCAAATCCCTGAACGGTGAACCCGACGGAATCGGCTCTGGGTCAAATACGTCGAGACACGCGACAATATCGTTTTGCTTAATTCGTTGTAACAAATCAGCATGGTTAACAACACCGCCGCGACTTACATTCACAAAAACTGACCCAGGTCTCATTAATGAAAACTGTGGCCCTGCCAACATGCCCTTCGTGAGAGGTGTAATTGGTAGAAGACTGATCACCACATCTGATTTTTCAAAAACCTTATTCAGGGTTGTGAACTGAATGTCAAAAACATCAGCCATATCTCGATTTACGTACGGGTCATATACAAGTGTCTCAACTGAGAACGGCTTCAAAAAAGCCATCAATTTGCGGGCTATGTGACCAAACCCAAGAATTCCCACTGTCTTGCCGGTTAACTCGCCATTCAAATAGCCAAAATCTTTCTGCCATTGCTCATAAGTGACTTCAGATTTATCGACAATCATTCGTCGAGCGATTGATCCATAATTTCGTAACCCCATTATTGAAAGTGCGAGAGCCCATTCAGCAACCGGATACGAAGATCCATTCGTTGTATCAATCACGGGAATGTCACGCTTTTCGCACTCCGCTACATCGATGCGAGACGCAAACCGATCCCCCTCTAACTCACCTACAAAACGAATCGACTTACACTTATCAAGAATTCGTTCATTGATAATTGGTGAACCATGGCAAACAATTAATGCATCGGCTCCATTGCATTCGATGGAAAGTTTACTTTCTGCAATTTGGTCTTCCATTGGTGAATCTGTCCATGTGCTTGCCACATCGGTTTCAACAATTTTCCAGTCGTAATTGTCTGTCAACCTGGACCTATTTGCATCACTAAAAAAACTCGTTACCCACGGTTTCCCGTTAAAGCAAAATATGACTTTCGGCTTTTTTTCAGGCACCGAGAATCGCTCCGAGAGATTTTTCTTTTGCCTGACCATACACGTGGGTCGCTACCGCGACATCAAGCAGACCAATACCCTGCGAAGAGAAGAGTGTGATGTCCTTATCGGATGTTCTCCCCTTCCTGATCCCGCTAACAACAGAAGCCAGGGAAACAGCTCGGTCCCAATTAAACAAACCAAGCTCGCTGGCTCGCATTAACTCACCAGCTTCAATTCGAGCCTGATCCACATCATCAACGACAACGATCGAAGCTTTAGCAGCGAGTGTTGGTTCGAATTCATTACGCAACCAAGTATTGTTACCCGCCGCAATAACATGCGTACCTGGTCTGATCTGCTCAGTTAGCACAACTGGTTCGCTACTGTTTGTGATGAGCACCACAACACTTGACTCTGCGCATAATTGATCAGTGCTACTGACCGCCGAAATTGGTACTTGTATCTCGCTTGCCATCGATTTGACAAAAGCATCCACTTTTTCTGTATTACGGCTAAACACAACAACTCGCTCGACTGAAACGGCTGCTAGAACGCCAAGAATTTGTGCTCTTGCCTGAAAACCTGATCCGATAACACCGAGCACATGCTTTCCGCTTTTCGCCATGTACTTTGCCGAGATACCACTCATTGCCCCCGTTCGACAACCGGAGATTTTTCCACCTTCCATGATCGCCAACAAACCAGTGCCATCGGCAGCGTGCAAGACAATGAGCATTGGTGCGCCATTTTTAGAAGCTGTGTAGACCTTTAAGCCAACTACATTTTTGGCAAGGTTTGCTGCCGCCATCAAGTTGTACGTACCGCCGTTAATCGGTATGCGAATTCTCGGCCGATTACTTGCAGTACCTTGTGCCTGAGACATAAAAGCATCAGTCAGTACATCTACTGCCGTTGGAAAGTCAATTAACTTCGCTACTTCTGATTCTGAAAGAAAAATTGCCATAGTTCTAGTTACTGTACTTCTTCGTAATATCTTGTGTAGTACGGTTCCAAATTAGTTGGGTATATATCATCGAATACCACTGAGCGGCAAGCCTTAATCCCTGGCAACGTGCCCCTAATTGACTCCCACTCTTCAAAGCTGTTCCATCTCTGAACAGTGACGATCGAATTGTGTGGGCCATCAAAAGGTTTGAGGAACGAAAACCCAGGCAAACCCTGCGCAAGCCAAACTTCATTCTTTTTCCTAAGCGCTTCCATCATTGGACCCCCGAGTCCAACTTGCGGAGTATAAAAGTCATGCAGTATCAACGGATTTGGCATATCTGTCCTTTGTTGTTTGTGATTTGTGGTTTATAAATTTGCAAATATCAAAACGGGCAATCAAACCGCTCTCATTACCGAGCCATCAGCCCGAAGATGCCCCTCAACGGAAATCATTTTTTGTGTCCCCACTTTGTAATCATCCAAATTTCCCAATAATTCGATACCGAGTCCCACTTCGTCCGGAGCAGACATGTATCCACCCGATCTTTTGGCTGAAGTACGAATAAGTCCGCTTGATGACGACAGGTCTTCGTCAAGTGGCAAGTATTCCATCGTGACCAAGTTGGGAATGCTCAAACAAAAATGAAGGGTTGGTGCAGTAATTCCTGGGCCCAGAAAATTGTGCGGCACCACACCCGCATGATGCGCCTCAGCCACAACTGCAATTTTTTTACAACTCGTCAACCCACCAGACATTCCGATGTCTGGTCGAACAATTATCGGAATGCCATAAGAAAGTAATTCTTTATATTCCCAAAGATTGTTTAACCGCTCGCCAGTAGCAACAGGACTGTTGATTCTCTTGCTCACTAATGCCTGCGAAGCTATTGAATCAATTTGTATTGGGTCTTCGATGAACAACGGTTTAAAGGCCGCTAATGCATTAGCAACTTCCACTCCACGTGCTGGATCCAACTTGCGATGCAACTCGAAAATGATATCTAAGTCTTTACCACCAACCTGCCTTGCAATATCACCTAACTCGCAAGCCGATTCAATAAGGTTTGGCATTGATCGATCTGCATAGCCTTCCGAGAGTGGATCAAACTTCACCGCAGTAAAACCTTGATCAACGGCCCACTTAACTTGTTGAGCTAGAACATCTGGGTTTTTATCACCAATGAGGGCATGCAACCGGACTTTGTCTCTATATTTACCGCCCAATAATTCCCAAACTGGAACTTGCAAACCCTTACCTTTGATATCCCAAAGAGCATTATCAATTGCCGCTATTGCGGACGACTCCATATTGCCCCTAAAAGGTCTTGCTCTATAAAGCAGATTCCAAAGATGCTCGATGCGATAAGGATCTTGACCGATCAGCATTGGCGTCAGCTCGCGAATCATTTCACCTACTGCACGCTGAAATCCCCACCCTCCTGATTGACCAAGGCCCGTTATCCCTGAATCGGTACAGATCTGAACGCAAGTATGAAAGCCTGTCATCTCAAAAGGCACTTCTAGAACAGTTACTGACTCAATTCGCATATGACCCCCATCACATTGCTAAGTAAGAAATGACACTACTGATTAATTGAATTAAAGTCAATTCCTAGACATCCAGAAGTGTTGAATGATGTACCATAACGTGGATGCTGATCGTGACCATAGTGACATTTATGGGCCCGTTTGTAATCTTGTTACCTCAAATAAGACGAATTATCACAAAACGAACAGTTGAAGGTCTCGATCTAAGAGGCCTGCAGATGGGCACAACTTGCACACTCGGATGGCTCATTTATGGTGTATTAAACGATTTGCCATTGGTATGGGTTGTAAATCTGGCTGGTCTTGCACTCCTGATCTGGATCACAAGATTATTCTTGATTTTCAGTACTGAAATCATTTTGAAAAAGCATCTTCGCATTCCAATTATCTTCAGTGCGTTCCTTTTATTGGTGGCAACTCAATCGATTAAACCAATCGGACTTCTATGCATGGTCATAAGCTTCACTTCGCCACTACCCCAACTCAGACGCGCATTTAAGGACCTTCATTTGACGGGTCTTTCATTGCTCACTTATGTAAATGCAATCATTGTTCATATCGCTTGGATTACATATGGTTTCCAAAACACTGACCCAAATATCATTTATCCAAACATTTATGGTATGACGATTGCCATTACTTTATTTATTCGTGTCATCAGAAGCCGAAGACCGAGTTTGAGCATCATTTAAAACCAAAACCCCGTGGAGAAGTGTCCACGGGGTTGTACCAAAGTCGTACCAAACACCTATATGACCCAATAAACAATTGAGGCGACGCCGGGAATCGAACCCGGTTACGGGGCTTTGCAGGCCCATGCCTAACCATTCGGCCACGTCGCCAGTGTTCGAATTAACGAACGCTTGAAGGCTACTCACAGAAACATCTAATTCCCCATTGGCGTATGCTCCTAATTAATGAAACTTCGAATATTTACCGAGCCACAACAAGGTGCGTCCTACGACCAGCTATTGGCAGTCGCGCAACGAGCGGAAAAACTCGGATTCGACGCATTTTTTAGATCAGATCACTTTCTCAAGATGGGATCAGTGAATGGCAATCCAGGACCATCAGATGCGTGGACAACCCTCGCTGGAATTGCACGCGAGACTTCAACAATTCGATTAGGAACACTCGTCAACTCTGCAACTTTTCGCCATCCCGCGATTACTGCAGTCAGTATTGCCAACGTAGATGCCATGTCGCATGGAAGGGTTGAACTTGGGCTCGGTGCAGGATGGTTTGAGGAAGAACACAAGGCTTATGGATTTGATTTCCTTCCGCTTGGCCAACGATTTGACGTATTGAGCGAACAACTAGCAGTGATTAGCGGCTTGTGGTCAACACCACTGGGAGAAACATTCAATTTCACGGGCAATCATTACACGCTAGAAAATTCGCCTGCACTTCCAAAGCCAGTTCAATCCTCGGTGCCGATCATCATCGGCGGTCGTGGACTTAAAAAAACACCAACATTGGCTGCGCAATATGCGACTGAATTCAACATGCCGTTTGTAGTGATTGATGATTTCGTGGCACAGTGTTCTCGCGTACGTGACGCATGCACCGCCGTAGGACGACAACCATCGACCCTCAAGTACACATGCGCACAGACCATTGTGTGCGGTGTCGACAATGCTGAAGTTGCGAGGCGGGCCAAAAATATTGGGCGTGAAGTAGCTGAGTTGACGCAAAGTGGACTCTGCGGAACACCTGATCAAGTGATCGCCAAGATAAAACAATGGGGTGCTGCTGGATCAGAAACGGTCTACTTGCAGATTCTTGATCTAGACGATCTCGAGCATCTCGACCTCATAGCCACACAGGTATTGCCACACATCTAAATGGTCGTAAACGATCTTCTACAGTTCGTTACGCTGTTGTAATGCCAAATGAGCGACCCAAGGTGAAACCAGAGACAACGGCAATTACTGCTGGTCGCGATGCATCTGGCTCACTTGCCCCCACACTTTGGACATCAACCACTTGGCAATCGGCAGGGCTTGATGACAGCACAAAGCACGCACTCGCTACTCATAAGAATGGCAATTACGCCCGATACTCGAACCCCACAGTTCGGTCTTTCGAAGAAGCTGTGGCCGCACTTGAAGGCTCCGAGGACGCGCTCGCATTTGCCTCAGGCATGGGTGCCGTAAGCAGCGTGATTTTGGCTCTGTGTTCAAGCGGCGACCACATTGTGGCCCACAACCAGTTGTATGGCGGCACCATCGCATTCCTCAATGGTCCATGTGCGCGACTCGGCATTGATGTCACATATGT
>Ga0214919_10005269_pt1 | contig 18448 bp, 15 predicted proteins | sample LL1503_MetaG_FD_177994 | JGI IMG/M metagenome (GOLD analysis project Ga0214919, IMG submission 177994) | Freshwater microbial communities from Lake Lanier, Atlanta, Georgia, United States - LL-1503 | ecosystem: Environmental > Aquatic > Freshwater > Lake | place: USA: Georgia | collected...
TTTGCTCCGGATTTTATCCTGCCAACGGAAACATAGGAGCAAATTATTACCCCGAAGCGGGCGAATATAGCAGTGCTGATCCTGCCATTCTTGAAAAACATATGCAGCAAATTGCTTCTGCAGGAATTGGAGTTATTGCCGTTACATGGTTGGGCGAAGATGATTATTCGTATAAAAGTGTCCCCTTGATCCTAGATGCCGCAAGTCGATACGCTATTAAAGTTTGTTTTCAGATAGAACCATGTGTCCGTAAATCAGCCATTGCCACGAGAAATGCCGTGGTATTTTTAATCACTCAATTTGGAAAACATCCAGCATTTTATAGAAATCCTGAAACAGAAAGGCCCTTGTTTTTTGTGTACGATTCATACGTTATTTCAGCAAACGATTGGAAGGATGTTTTTGGAAGCAATGGCATAAACACTATTCGTAAAACCGTCTTTGATGCAGATATGATTGGGCTTTGGGTAACTAAAGAAGAACAAACGTTTTTTCTAGAATCGGGATTTGATGGATTTTACACCTACTTTGCAAGCGCAGACTTTACGTTTGGCTCATCCCCCTCCAATTGGAGTAGTCTAAAAATATGGGCCGATGAAAACCATAAAATTTTTATCCCATCTGTTGGTCCTGGGTATATGGATGAAAGGGTAAGGCCTTGGAATGCCGTGAACACAAAAAGCAGAGAAGGTGGCGCTTACTACGACCGGATGTTCCAAGCGGCATTAGATAGTAAAGTAGAGTGGATTGGTATCACTTCCTTTAATGAATGGCACGAAGGGACACAGATTGAACCCGCAAAACCCTATATAAATGGAAGTTATCACTATGAAGATTACCAAGCTCAGCAGCCGGACTATTATTTATTGAGAACAAAATATTGGCTTGATAGATTTAACTAGCGATTCGATAATTAAAAAAAAGTAGCCTTAAGGCCTCTTTTATCGTAAAGGAAAGATGCTTTTACTAAATGAGGTGGGAATTATAATCCCAATGAAAGAATAACTAAGCATTCTTCAAGTTGCTAAAAAATGATTTAACTTTACGATAAGAAAGTTAATAATTGTAGTCATTTATATTAATAAAACTTAAGTTTTATGAAAATTCATCAGCTTCAACGTATATTTAGGTATATCCCCAAAAATATAATTGATAATTTGAAGGGCATTGATTTTAAAACGTGTTGGTATGGTTCAGCAGGTCTTGATAAACGTCCATTAGAACTATTAGACTCATCTCATCCTGATGCATTAATAAATGAAAAGGTTCAAGTGTTTTTTTATACAGACATTGATTATGCGTATTTCAATAGCAAATTACATTTGGGGGGAAATCCTGTAGATTTTGAAAATGGACACTTTCCACCATATGATTTTCAAGGGATTAAGAGCGGGGAAATGGAGCAATACCCATTGGAGTTTCAAAAAAGACACCTCGATTTTATTAATGGAAATGCCATAATTGATCGTCACCAAAGTAAATTTGATAGCAAATATTTTAATGCTAATATGATTCACAACCATCAAACTAAAAACTTAAAAAAAGCGGACGAAATATTAAAGGGTTCAGACACACATACCTATAACAAGTTGATACATGATCTCTCTGCTCAAATTGGATACATTTTGTCGCATGGGGAAATCTCTTTTGAAGATTTTTGTCAACATTATCAATTTTTTACCGCTTTAGTAATTCATAAAGCAATTGATGGAAGCGATATATATTGCTTTTACACCGATTGTGATGATTGGACATTTGAGAGATTGTTAATTAAAGAAAAGGTTAAAATCAATTATATAGCTAATAAGGGCGGTTTCGCTGGTCCGGCAGCAAGATATTTAGCTAACTTAAAGGCGGAATATTTATTAGGATCTGCTAATCTGAATAATGAAGAAACGGATTTTGAAAGCAAACCTTATACAACTGAAATTATACGAACATTTGTTTGGTCGCATCTAGATCAATTACCTTTTGACTTTTCCAAGGTTGTTTACTAATTGAATACCCCTAAATAGGAATTTCCCTTGTTAGTTAATCATCTTACCATTCGTTTTTTTTTCGTCTCGATTGGCAAAGAGAGGATGAAGATCCGCATAGGCGGATGGAAGCGTAAGCGATACCGAAAAGTACCGAGGTTTCGGTACGTCGTTTCGGTACGTCGTTTCGGTGTGTCGTTTGATTTAAGTGTCTCTCGACTCCGCTCGATTCACTTAAAGGGCATCGAGCGGCAGGTCTTCAATCGAGAATTGATTTTTTCGTTCTTTTGTACTTGTGCTGAGCTTGCCGTAGTATCAAGACAAAAGGACAAAGAAAATAAGGTCCGATTTTTATCGGACATAGCCTTTGTTTAAACAAAAAAAGAGGCGTTAACACTACTTTTTGTTCTAGTTAGAATTCCAAAACAGGAAATTTCCTTGTTAGTTAATCATCTTGAAATATATAATTTTAACTTTGCCGAAGTTTATATTTAATCTCGTTGCTAAGCGCTAAAATGAAAAGCACCTTTCTACTCCTCTTTTGTTTTATTTGCACCGTAGCTTACAACCAGAAAAGCTTAAACAAACTCGTAGAAGAAGGTTTAAACGCCAACAATCCAAAGAAAACGCGGATCAAAGCATTGCAAAGCGCCGCAGAATTAATGACGAATTCAAAGCCAGATAGCTCCATTATATTATTGGATCTTGCCAACAAGTTGAATGAAAAAGTCGGGGAACTTACTTCACAACAAGCCAATCATTTAATCCGAGCCAAAACGCTACTCATTCAAGGAGTATATCCGATAGCACTGGAATATGCTCAAAAAGCGCTGAAGATTTCCGAGGGATTTAAAGATAAGAAACTAATTGCTGACTGTTATAGTGTCATTGGACAGATATTCGAACGGCAAGAAAACAATGAAAAAGCGGCGGAATATCAATTAAAAGGACTAAAAATAAATCGGGCCTTGAATGATTCCGTTCGAATCTCTGCTTCCTTAAGTTTATTGGGAAATATCTATGGTGCGAAGTTGGAATATGAGGCCGCGTTACAATCATACCGAGAAAGCCTAAAATATATTAACGAAGAGAAGAACCGAGAACAGGTAGGCATCGCTTATGGAAACATTGGATATGTTTATTATGAGCAAGGCAAAGCAGTAAAGGAAACGGATCCGAAAAATGCGGCGACCTACTTGAATAAGGCACTTGAAGCATCCAAAAAAGCAAAAGAAATCTTTCTGGAAATAAAAAACCGTCGTTTTCAAATTATTGCTGAATTGAATATCGGTCTAGTTTACAATGAACTGAACGATTATTCCACGGCAATTAGTTGGTGTTTTTCCGCCTATAAAACGGCATTAGAATTAAAGATCCCACCGCTAAAAAGAGATGCCTGTGATTGTTTGTATAAGAGCAATAAAAGCATCGGGAAAGATAAAGACGCCCTCATTTATTTCGAGATTTACAAAAACCTGAATGACTCCATTAAAAACATAGACAATGAACGCTCAATGGTAGAAAAAGAGTTGAATTTCAATTATGAAAAAGAACAGCTTGCCGCTAGTCTTCAATATGCACAAAAGGAAGCCATCGCCGATTCTCAAATTCAAAAGCAACGGGTGGGATTAATTTCCGCCGGAGGCATCTTATTGCTAATTGTAGTTTTAATGGTCGTTGTAATAAAAGGAAAACAACGTTCAGAGGCATTATTATTAAACATCCTTCCCTATGAAACGGCACAAGAACTAAAGAAAAAGGGAAGTGCAGAGACCAAAAACTTTGAGAGCGCCACCGTTTTATTTACTGACTTCAAGGGATTCACAAAAATCGCGGAACAACTTACTCCAAAGGAATTGGTAACCGAGATTGACACTTGTTTTAAAGGAATTGATCGAATCATGGATAAATACCAAATCGAAAAAATAAAAACAATTGGAGATGCCTACATGGCAGCTGGAGGATTGCCAAAAGAAAATTTGAGCCACCCCATTGATGTGGTCTTGGCCGCTAAAGAAATCTTGTTATTCATCGCAGAACTAAAAGCCGAGCGCATTGAAAAGAAGTTGCCCTATTTTGATATTCGAGTTGGTATCCATACCGGCCCTTTAATTGCCGGTATTGTGGGAACAAAGAAATTCTCCTACGACATTTGGGGAGATACCGTAAACACCGCTTCGCGCATGGAAAGCAGTGGCGAAATCAACAAAATTAATGTCTCAGGATCCACCTACGAGCTCATAAAAGAGCAATTTGTTTGTGAATACCGAGGCAAAGTGGCGGCAAAAAACAAAGGTGAAATCGACATGTATTTTGTCAAAGAACGCATCGAAACAATCGAAATCACTCACTCCATTACAAACTCCCAATGACCCCCTACAGGGACAATGGGATTTTGCAGCGACACTTCAAATTGGTCTTTGATGCTAATTGGGGGTTAATACACCAAGAAATGAAAAATTATAAGTCTTTGCTTTTCAAATTTAATTTTATCTTTACAAGACTTGAATCTTAAGTAATTTTAAAATGATTACAAAATACTGTTTTTTATTAATCACATTATTGGCCGCTTTTTCTAGTTTTTCGCAAATTATTCCGCAAGGAAAACCATTGCTCTTGACTGCCTCAAATGATGATTCAAAATTTACTGTTCCTGCTGGTAAAAAATGGGTTTTACGAAATGTCTCTTCTAACTCTAACATTCTTTCTGATTGCGATGAAATAATTGTACTAAAAGAGTTGAACGATAAAATATATACTGACATATCCAAATCAATTATTGGTCCGGTGTTTTATAGCACTACTAAATCATTATTCGGTGACGAAAATATCCTTCCAATGTTTCTTGATGAAAATGCAACCTTTAAGTTATTAATGTATCAGAAGTGCACCAATACTGAAACTAATGTTTCAACGCGTAAGGTCTGGAACAATATTTTTTATGTTAACATATTAGAGTATGAAAAATAATTATTTATTAAAGATAGTAATTTTGACTATACTATTTCTTCAAAATGACTCTTGGATTGTTTTTAGTCAAAACAAAAAGGAAGTGCTTGAGCAACAAGCATTAAAGATAGACAGTCTTTCTAAAATATTAACCTCATTTCAGTCGGAATTTCTTATTCAACAAACAACTATTAAGGACCAAGCAGATCTTATTGCTATTTTAAAAAAAAATAGTGATAATAGTGAAACCGAGACCCTTCTTTTAAAAAAGGAGGTAGCGGGTTTAAAAAGTCTTAAAGGAGATATCGAAAAAGAACTAGAAAAAAACACAGTTAACAATAGAAAAGCAATTGATAGTTTATCCATCAATAGAGGTTCGAAAAATGAAAAATGTTTCTTCCTTGAATACTCCAATCAAATGGGAGAAGTCAAGGTTCCTGAAGGAAAGATTTGGTATATTGCTGGGTGTTTTGCTCAGAATAATCTTTCAAACGAACAATGCGAGACCAAAGTCTGTATTGCAAAATTGAATTCAAAAATATTATCCAATATTAGCAGTAACATGTTTGCGGACAATTTTTTTGAAAGTAAGTTAGATATGTATTTGCCTAGCGGGACGTCCATTTCGTTTTTAGTGTATGATAAATGTGCCGATAGTAACTACAACTATTCAAGAAAGGCAATTGATAAAAAAGTAACACTTAATATAGTAGAATATTCTGTTGATTGAATTTGACGGTAAATCAAATTTTTGTAAAGACAACTACGAAAACATCTCCGATATGAAAAATAGGGTTTGCACTTTAACAAAGTTAAAATGAAAAACTTTTGTGCTTTTGCTATTGATTTACTCTATATACTACAATAAAAAATACGGAGAGGTTATTTTTAGCGGTTCGTAGCAATTTTAATCCTCTATCTCAAACTCCCAATGATCCCCTACAGGGACAATGGGATTTTGCAGCGATACTTCAAATTGGTCTTTAATACTAATTGGTGACGATCCAAACACGGCATTAAAGCGATAATGAAGCGCCAGAATACCATGAATCTGAGCGCGAACACCCACAATTCCCGTTTTTTGATACTTGTTGTAAGTGGCGATTAATACTTCTTTCGTAGCACTTTCAAGCGCGCTTAATCGTGTGTCAATTGCTTCACGATCTCCTACTTGAGGGACAAATAAATAGGTCATTTTAATTGATTAAAAGGTAAGTTGATTTTTTTCAGCCGAGTTGCCTCCTTATTCCAGGTCTTCAATTATTACTTCGTTTTTATAAAAGCGGAAAGAGGTGCGTTCAAAGGGTTTTCCGATTTGGACATCAAATTTCCCATTTGAAAAAGTCGCTTTTGCATATTGGGGGGCATTAAATGGATAAACAGCGATAGGAAGTAAGGGGGGCTCTAGTTCCCCATTCACCTTGATTTCATCAAATTGAAAGCGCAAATATGGAATTTTAGATACAGGAAGGCGTTTGTAATACAATTCCACAAAAATCGCTTGATTCTTATCAAGAAATAGTTGTTCGCCAGGAAATGCTAGACTGCCAGTTTGAATGAGCGATTTTTTTTCGTGAGAAAAAACCTGCATAGCGACAAAGGTATGTACGACACCATCTATCGTTACTTTTTCATGCGTATTGCGCAAGGTGATGGTATATTTTCCTTTTTTCCAGGGAAGCGTATTCCGGACACTAATAAAATCGCCTTCATAGCCCCCACTTTCTCCAACACCCGATTTTTGAATTTTCATGGCCGTTCCCAATCGCTCCGACCATCTTGAAAAGATAGAAGCACGTCCTAGATCAATGAAATTTCCGAAGTTATTCTCCCCATTTACCCCCCGATAACCCCCACAGTGTGTTTGAATTCCATTATAAAAACCTTTTTGGTTGATTTCGGAGGATTGTGTAGAGAGATACAAATACATGTCCTCAGGAATATCATCCTGAATGGTAATATCTATTGAAAATGATTCCATTAACAGCGAATCTTCAAATTCATAATAAATATCGACCAGGTGCCAACAAGGATTTACGATATATTCACCTAAAAAATTGCCATCTTGGAAATAGCCGGTTTTTTTATCTCCGTTCAAATCTGTTAGCGTTCCAATTCCGGATGCTAAACCATTTTCAACTTGACCTAAATAAGTAGTCCAATCTGCATTCACTATTTTTCTGAACTCAGGGGCGGGTTCATACTTACTCGGAACTTGACCCCACGAATTACAGCATAAAACACTGGCAAAAATAGCGCTAACAACATGGCGATAGCCGGGCAATTCTAAAAAAACTTTCATGATAATGAGTTTTAAAGGTTAAACAAATTAGCATTAAAAGAAAGATGAATGAGGGGAGCAGTTGTTTTTGAACCTTCGTTCCTCATTGCTTTTCCACCGTGCCTTCACAGATCGGTTGGCTTTCGTTTTTAGGCGAAACTCTTAATGATTTGCCCCTATAACGAAACAGAAAGTAACGGGTACACTATTTTTTCATCTTTATATTAACTAAGTTAGTTTCCATAGTATTTCCATCCTTTTTTCCTAATTTTACGAGAGGAGTGGAGGCAGAAAACAAGCTTGCTTTTTATAAAAAAGAGGAGGAGAACGATAACCAGACAATACTATGAAAAAAACAACTAATTGGGAGGTAATTAATGGGGAATTAGTGAGGGAGTTTAACTTTAAAGACTATACCTTGGTGATCCTATTTGCAAATAAAGTAATGGAAATAGCACAGGCACAAAAGCATCATCCTGAAATTACGATTTCATACAACAAAGTAATAGTAGCAATTCATGAGCATGATACCGCAAGTATTAGTGATAAATGCCACAAGTTGGCAGAAACGGTAAATACCTTAGATCGCCTTTGATTATCAACTAAAAAGAGGCTACTACGGATCGTTACCAATTGAGCAAGCTTACTTTTTATAAATAAATGAGATGGGGATGTTGATAGCTAGAAATGATCGAGTAATGTCACTTTTTTTAGGCGTGACTTTAAACTTGCTGCTTACTACTTGTTTTGCGGCAGCTCAAACTTCTGAAACGTACAACGAAGACTCATTGCTTAATAGCTGGAAACCTCTCTTAAGTGGGCTAGATCTTCTAGAAATAAACGCCTATACCAAACCATATGTTGAAGATGGTAAATTAACAATCATTCGAATTAAACCAGCGCTTTTCAATTTCCGTTTAATCAGCACTACCGAAACCAAACTTACGAAGCCAGGGCAATATTGGGTGGAATCAATGGGCCTAAACATGCTGTTTAATGCCGGTATGTATAATTTAAATGACGGGCGAAGCCATCGTTACTACATGAGAAATTTTAAGCATCAAAATAATTCGAACTTATCTGTTACAGAGAATGGAATTATTGCCTTTAATCGCAAAAATGAAAGCGTTCCTAAATTTGGATTATATGACCTCACTCAAAGCGACTGGAAAATGATAGATACATCTTACAACACCATAATTCAAGGTTTGAGAATGATCGACGGAGAAGGCAATCCCGTCTTTTGGAAGGATCGGTTTCAATCTTGTAGCATGATAATCATCGCGCAAGATAGAGACAGTAATGTTTACATTGTTTTTTCTAAGACACCATACACCCAAAACCAAATGATTGAAAACTTAACCAATTTACCAATGCGTTTAATCAATGCCGTTTATCTTGAAGGTGGGTCGAGAGCTAATTTCATTGTATCAACAAATAAGCTTAAAATGAAGAAGGTTGGCAGTTTTGGTTCAGATAGAAATTCATATAAAAAGAACAGTGTTTTTTATCCTTTTCCAAACTTTATAGGATTGAGCCTAATTCCATAAGGCTTCATACATTCAGAATTCTATTTTTTTATTAAAGACGTTTAAGTACAATTACTTTTTAAACTGTTTTTACGAAAATGGACACTATTACACCCTTTGTTTTTTTTATCGTTTGGTATTGCTTAATTTTATAGTTGTAAATCAATGTGTTAATGTTATTTTGTATCTCCAGAGAAAAACACGGCCTATTATTTTACAAAATAGTTTACATAAAAAAATAACATGAAATTATTGTTTTTAGGCCTGATTGCTATATTGGCTGTCCTTTTTTTAGGATGTTCAAATGAAGCACCGAAAAAGAAAAACAAACCAAAAGTTGCCATCATTCAACGCCAGAAAGATGACATTCAACTTGTCGGGTTAACTAATTTTTCTGCGATTTTTAACCTCAAAGAACCCACGCCTAATCAACAAAACTGGGTGCTACAATTAAATCTTTCGTCAAATTCAAAATTATATAAGGACAGCACTTATACCAGCAAAAGTAAATACGCCGCGATTACGGTACTTTTAAAACAACTAATGAAAGTCCCTTTTATTGAAGCGCAAAGCGTTAATTTTAAATACAATGGGATTGGATTTATCCCGATCGCTCCCATCATGGGGACAAAAATTGATACCGCAGCGCTTAGGGGATTGATTACGGATGCAAAAAAGAACAATATACAATTAATCAATTTAGTGAAAGATAGCCTCTACATGAAGCCTTACGATCTAAATTCGCAAAAGGCAAAGGATGGAAAACTCGCGCTAGAGAAATGTCTGCAGACAGTAATTACCTTGAAATGTAGTCAAGGGACTTATTCAATAGACAAATCCATTTTTGCTTCAGGCCTGCAATTAGACACGGCTATGAAAGTTAAAATTGATATTCTCCCTATACAAAAACGCTTACAGGTAATCGCGAGTAAAATCGAGGTACCGCTGGCTGAAATTCTAAAAGAAATCCCTGAAAATGATACCGCATCGATTGCAGATGAGATTGTTTTTACACGGGTTAATATAAATGCATTGGTGAACGCGCTGATTAAAATAATTCCTAGCGGCGTACATAAAAGTCAAAACATTATATTTCTAACAAGGGGTATTCCAAAAGGCCTTAAACAAGGACTGCTGAATTTTGTGGAGGTAAGTATTAAAGAACAAAAACTGTGGCTCTTTAAAAATGGGAATTTAATTATTGAAACAGATGTCGTTACCGGCAACAAAAATCTTGGTCGTTCTACGCCTACAGGAGATTATAATATAAAGGCAAAGGCTAGGAACGTAACCCTAAGAGGTCCAGGATACGCTTGTCCAGTTTCTTATTGGATGCCCTTTTTTGAAGGATATGGTCTGCATGACGCTAATTGGAGGGGGCGCTTTGGGGCAACAATTTTTGAAAACAGAGGCTCCCATGGTTGTGTAAATATTCCTCCAGCCAATGTCCCAATTATATTTGCCAATGTGGAAGTTGGAACGCCCGTTTTTATCACGGATTAAACTTAATCGGAGTTATCATAAATAATTGACTCCCCTAAAACTGATAAAGGAAACATCATTCGCTGTCAAATTCTATAAGGGATAATTACCAAAGGCCAAAACTAGCGGAGCAATCATATACACACGTCTCGAATAATTATTTGAAAGGGCGATGATTGTCATTTTTTCCTTTTCTAATCTTGCGAAGATTCCTGTAGAGCCGTGCCACCAAGCAGTATGAAAGAAATAAGATGTTTTTCCTTCGGCTTCTTTCATACGCCAGCCCAAACCATAGTTATTCGTCCCTGGATTTTCATAGCTATACCCTTTAAACATTTGCTTTTTAAGCGAGTCGCTGATAAAGTTCGTGTAGATCGCATTGTCAAGCAATAATAAGTCTTTGGCAGTGGTGTAAAGGTTTTTATCCCCATAAACCCCATCCAAATGCATGTATGGGTGTTTTTCTCCATTTGGCTTATAGGATTGGGCATGTTTATTAAATTGATCTTTGTTCTGCAAAATAAAACTGTGTTTCATTTTTAATGGTTCAAAGACAAGTTCACGCATGACTGTAGGAAATTCCTTCTTGGTGATTACCTCAATTAATAATGCCAAAAATGCGAAGTTGGTATTGCAATAGGAAAAGCGTTTTCCAGGAGAATTGTTTAATGGGATGTCATAAGCTTGCATAAGCGTTAATAGATCTTTGTTTTTCAACACTTGATTTTTCGGCCAACAGTTTTCTGTGAAATAGCCATAATAAGGAAGGCCACTACGATGGTTCAATAACATCCGTACTGTTATACCTGAATATGGGAATTTTGGCAGATAGTGGGTGATCTTTTCGTCCAATCGTATCTTTTTTTGATCAACAAGTCGCATTACAGCAAAAGCGGTTGCCACTTTACTAATCGAGGCCACATGAATGGAGGTGGTATCTGTCATTTTCCATTTACTTTCTTTGTTCGCATAGCCGTTTATCCGCTGGTAAATTACGTGACCGTTCTTGGCCACAAGAAATTGACCGCTAAACTCTGCATTATAGATTGTTTTTTGAAAGAATTCATCAATGATCTTATTTGTTTTTTTGACCCAAGCTTGAGATGGAGCTTCAAAAGAAGTTTCATAACTCATTGTTTCTTGGGTTGGAACCTTAGAGTTTCTCGCATTATCTCCCGAAGAACAATTCATTAAAAAGAAAATGATAAATAATGAAGAAATGGAAATAAATTTTTTCTTAAAACTTAAAAAAAATGTGGAAATACGTGGAATAAAAATCATTTGAATCAAATACAGTTAACAAAAATAAAGGTACTAATAATATGAGCATTGAAAAGCTAATTCTATATATTTGTGCCGTTAAAAAGGTTTGCTAGCTTGAAGAATTTGTATTAATTGTATGTGTTTTAATCAGCTAAAACGTTTGTTCTACACTACTAGGAACTTTACAGAAATTGATTTATCTGAGGAAAATAAACATACGATGTCTTTGCCAACACAAGAAAACGACTTGGTTTTTGAATCTTACGGAGTCATCATAGCAAATGGCGCGGCCTGTAGCGAGCAACTACTTAACACAAGATTAAGTAAGGCGACCATGGTAGTAGTTTTGGATGCTGCTATTGAAAGAGTGGTGGCATTAGGCATTAAACCGACGGTGCTAATAGGAGATTTTGATCGTGAATTTAACTTTTCCATTTATAAAGAAAATGACCCAGAAATTGAGATTATTCATATAGTAAACCAAGACAAAACAGATTTAGAAAAAGCATTTGACTTTTTGATTGAGAGAAAAATTCGAAATGTAGAGGTGCTATGGGCAACCGGTCGACGGAGCGATCATCACTTTGCTAACATCGCCTGCCTCGTTAAGTATCGCAATAGTTTAAATATCACCTTATTGGATGATTACTCGAAAATATATTTACTTGATAAAAAATATGAGAATTGGTTTGCCGCCAACACGATTATTTCATTAATTCCTTTGGGTAAAGTGACTGGGATAGTCACGGAAAACTTATATTATCCTTTAGAGAATGAAGACCTTGATACTGGTTATCGCATGGGTAATAGCAACCATGTTTTAAACGATGGGTTGGTAACGATCGAACACAAAACAGGAGACCTGATTTTAATGGAATGTAAGGACTAAAAAGATTTTTATTGATCTTTACTTTCTTGATTGGTATCAACTTCTAACAAATCCCAATTGGTATCATCGCCTTCCTCGTAAATTTCGAACATTGGTTCTTCAAAAGATTTGGTTGTTAGCTTCCGCTCATAACTTAACAATAGACTCGGCAGTATAATTAAATTGGTAAATAGTGCCACGAAATAGGTGATTGCCGACAAATACCCTAAGGCCTGCGTACCGCCAAAATCAGAAAATACAAAAACGATAAATCCAAAAAACAAAATTACGGAAGTATATATAATGCTCAATCCTGTTTCACGAATTGAAATCGCCACGCATTCTTTTAAATCCCACTTTTTTAATTTTAATTCATGGCGATAATGCGCCAGAAAATGAATGGTGTTATCCACCGTAATTCCAAGCGCAATGGAAAAAATTAGGAGAGTAGATGGCTTTAATGGAATACCAAACCAACCCATGATTCCGGCTGTGATGATCATCGGAATAATATTAGGGATCATGGATACCACCACCATTCTAAACGAATAAAAAAGTATAGACATCAATGCCGCAATAGAAATTATCGCGAAAATGATACTTTGCCAAAGATTATTTAAAAGGTATTTAGTCCCTTCAGACGCTATTACTGAAGTGCCTGTTATTTTCACATCATAAAAGTCTTTATCAATCGCTGATCGTAAAAAAGGTAGAAATGTTTTTTTACTATAGAAAGACTTAATGAATTCAGGGTCTTCATTAAATTTACTTTCTAGTTCAGGATTTCCTTTACATAAAAGAGGAATCATATTATTAAAAATCCCTGTGTAATTAAATACTAATGAGTCATAATAGGCTTGCTTTCCTTTTAAAGCAATAGCATATAACGATTCAATGTGCTTTCGCTCAGGATTCATAATGCTGTCTATGCGTCCACGCACCATATCAACCTCATCGGTTACTTGATACGAACCTAAATCCTTCATTTGGGTCCTAATGCGAATGATTTTATTACTGGTGTCGACCAAATCTTTTAAGGAAAAGGCCGAATTTGAAGCGCTTGTATTGAATTTATCAACGTATTTTTTTAGGCGGAGTTTGTCATTGTTGTTAATGTTGGTATACATGGTAGAGTCGTTGTTGTAAAATGACATATTTACAAATTTTACCAGATCTACTACCGAAATACTTTTTGCAAACAGGGTGTCATTCGCAAACATTTTCTGAACATCCTCTACCTTTCCAAGTGTCACTTTGTCGAACAAGCGTGTTCTTTTTTTATAATAGACCAATACTTCAAAAGGAACGGAGCCTCCGAAGTTTTTCTCCATAAAATTGATGTCCTTTCGAATTGGGTCATTTGGAGGAAGATCCCCTGTAATATTTCCCGTAACACGCATCTGAAAAATACCGATTCCCGCCACCACTGTTAAAACGATCGTAACTATATAAATAGCGGGACGATAGTTACTTGTTAGAACAACTAAACGATTTAAGAAGCCTACTGCCGCTTTTCTGTCTAAATGTTTTAAATGTCTTTCAGAGGGATTTTTAGAAAGAGACATAAAGATGGGAATCAAACAAACAGACACCACATAGCAAAGCATAATGTTGATGGATGAAATCACCCCAAATTCAAAAAACTTCTCCGAACTAGTATACAAGAAGGTCATAAAACCAAGTGCTGTTGTCACATTTGTAAGGAACATCGCTGTTCCTGTTTTACGAATCATCCTGCTTAGAGCCTTTGCCTTATTATTATGGCTTCGGTATTCATAATGAAATTTATTGTAGAGATAGATGCAATTTGGAATACCAATCACAATCATTAAAGGAGGAATCAAGGCCATCATCAACGAAACATTATAGCCCATCAAACTTATCGTGCCTAAAGCCCATACTACAGTTACCATCACCACCACAACACTAATAAATGTTACGCGTAAGGAACGGAAAAGGAAATACATAAAAAGTGAGGAAATTAATACGGACAGAAAAATGAACGTAAACATCTCACCTAACACGCGCCTACCAATTTGAACACGCATGTGGGGTAAACCTGCAAAATGTATGTCTCCAAAAACAGGCTTATAAGCAGTCGCTAAATTCTCAACGTTAATTACAACCTCTTGCTTTTTTTTGTCTATTAAATAACTTTCGTCAATATTTACTAGCATTAAGCTCACATCCTCTCTTGCATTATAAAGCAAATCGGCGTAAAGTGGGTTGTTTCTAATTTCATTTTTTATTTCCCCAATACTTTTCCCATCTACCGTGGAGGTATCAAAATTGTGATTGCGGCCGGTGTAAATTACTTGTGGAATAAAGGTTTCTCGAAGCGTATCATTGATCAATTTTACCAATTTAGCTTCGCAAATTACCGCCGTAACACCATCAATTTTTAAAATGCTATCTGCTAATCCCTTCCATTTCAAGAATTTTTTTTCGGTGTATAAATCCTTCGTTTTTATGGCAATAACTAATGTGGATCCATCTTCACCAAATAATTTTTTGAATTTTATATAGGTTACCTGGCTTTCATTATCTTTTGGAAGGAGATTACCGTATTTATTGTCTATTTTAAGACCTGATTTGGTGTAAAAACCAAAAAATACAGTCAACAAAGTTATTATCCCGAGGATAATAAATCGGTTTCTAAGTATAATATTGGCCATTACATTCCACATAATCAAACAATTTTCGTTGTCAAAGATAAGTTTATTTTCGCGAAGACAAAGACTTATCAGCCTGCAAACGACAAATGAAGGTAATCCACTTTTGTTTTTTTATGCTGTCAATTCTCAAATTTGCTATATTTACTCAATGAAGAATTTGCTACTACTATTCGTTTTTACTCAATTCATTTGCGTATTTATTCAAAGTCAAATTGTCGGTTTAGATGTAAAAAAATACCGCATTGAATTGGCCGTTTCGGATAACTCAAATGAAATAGTTGTCTCCCAACAAATCGATTTTAAGTGGGAAAAATCTACTGGTGCACCATTCCCTGTATTTAACTTAATTCAACAGAAATCCGCTAAAAAAGGCATGCTGGTTACAGCCATTACACAAGACGGAAAATCACTAACTTTTCTTCAACGGAATGATTCGTTAATTGTAAAAAACATGTCGCCTTCTAAAGAAAACCTTTATTCCATTCAAATTATTTTTTCTGGAATTCCATTAGACGGATTAGTTATCGGTGAAAACAAATATGGTTCACGGACCATGTTTGGCGATAATTGGCCAAATCGAGCACAAAACTGGTTTGTTTGTCACGATCACCCTAGCGACAAAGCGCTCGTAGATTTTATTGTTACCGCGCCAAAACACTATGAAGTGGTGGCAAATGGAAAACTAATTAGAAAAACAGAAGGAATGAGTGCTAATACGGTTGAATATGCTTCCTCTGTTCCCTTGTCAACAAAGATAATGGTAGTGGGAATCGCGGAAATGAAAATAAAAGAACAGCGCAACAAAGACGATGTGACACTATACAGTTATGTATATCCAGAGAATGAAAAGGAAGGGTTTTACGATTTTGATCTTGCACCTGCTATTTTAGCTTTCTACAGCGCGTATTTTTTCCCTTACGAATATGAGAAATTAGCGAATGTTCAATCAACGACTCGATTTGGTGGGATGGAAAATGCAGGGTGCATCTTTTATGATGAAAATTCGATTAATGGCACACGAAGTTGTGAGAATTTAATTGCCCATGAAATTGTACACCAATGGTTTGGAAATTCTGCCACAGAATCAGATTGGCCGCACATTTGGTTAAGCGAGGGCTTTGCTACTTATTTTACCAATTATTATATCCAACAAACGAAAGGACAAGTGGCCTTTTTAAGCCAAATGAAACAAGATAGAGACAAGGTAATTAGGTTTGGCTCCTATAAACATCCGCTTGTAGACACCACCTACGACAACTTAATGGACTTGTTAAATCCAAACTCGTATCAAAAAGGAGGGTGGATCTTACATATGTTGAGGTGTAAAATTGGCGATGAAAAATTTCATGAAACCATCAAGGCGTATTACCAAAAATATCGCTTAGGAATTGCCTCTAGTGAGGATTTTGCTTCAATTGCTATTGAACTAAATCCAACTGCGAACTTACAGGTTTTCTTTAATCAATGGTTCTATCAAGTTGGTCACCCTATTTTGAAAATTGAACATAAAATTGATTCAAAAGACTTAAACATCCAATTTTCGCAAGTTCAACAAGCTCTTTTTACCTTTCCCATTTCAGTTGACATCCTCTTTCAAGATGGAAGTCACACAATTGAAACAATTGAAGTTTCGGAAAAGCAAAGCAAATGGCACAAACATTTTGACAAGCCCATCCAACAAATAGAAATCGATCCCCGCGTGGAATTACTATTTGAATTGAAATAATCCTACTTATCTTTACTTAGAAATACTAATTTTATAGCATGAATGAATCAAATTACGTAGCGGCTTTCGAGGAATTACAAGAAATTGTTGGTGAAATGGAAACCGGAAACATCAACATTGATGAATTAGCCATTAAAGTAAAGCGCGCCGCTGAACTTATAAAAATCTGCAAGTCCAAATTAAAAGCAACAGAGCTTGACGTTCAAAAGATTCTGGATGAATTAGATGACGTTACAGAAAATAACTAAGGCTTTTTTCTACCTTTGTATTTCAATTTTAAGGTAAATGTCAGACAATCGATATCAAGCCCGAGGAGTTTCAGCGGGAAAAGAAGATGTTCATAATGCAATTAAAAACATCGATAAAGGATTGTTCCCAAAAGCATTTTGTAAAATAGTTCCAGACTATTTAGCAGGACAAGAAGACCATTGTATCATTATGCATGCCGATGGAGCGGGAACAAAATCCTCGCTGGCTTATATCTATTGGAAAACCACCGGAGACTTATCGGTTTGGAAGGGGATTGCGCAAGATGCCTTGATAATGAATCTTGATGATTTACTTTGTGTGGGAGCCATTGGTCCTATACTGGTTTCATCAACCATCGGAAGAAATAAAAATGTTATTCCAGGCGAAGTTCTTTCTGAAATTATTAATGGAACGGAGGAACTTTTACAAGAACTGAGAAATTATGGCTTAGATATTCATTCAACAGGAGGTGAAACCGCCGATGTGGGCGATCTTGTGAGGACAATAATAGTTGATTCAACGGTGATTTGTCGAATGAAACGATCCGATGTTATTTCAAATAGCAACATTCAACCGGGTGATGTCATCGTTGGACTCGCTTCATATGGACAGGCAAACTATGAACATGCTTACAACGGCGGAATGGGAAGCAATGGATTAACGAGTGCGCGACATGATGTCTTTGAACACAACTTGGCAAACTTATTTCCAGAAAGTTATGACGCCGCCATTCCTGAAGAATTCATCTATAGCGGGGGCATGTCATTAACCGATTCGATTGAAGATTGTCCGCTTAATGCAGGGCAATTAGTACTTTCACCTACTCGCACTTACGCACCAGTTATAATTGAAATGCTTGCTAAGTTCAGAAAGGAAATACATGGAATGATTCATTGTTCTGGCGGTGCACAAACAAAAATATTGCATTTTATTGATGATTTGCACATCGTTAAGGACTCCCTATTTGACACGCCAACATTATTTAAGTTAATTCAAGCGCAATCGCAAACCCCATGGCAAGAAATGTATAAGGTATTCAACATGGGGCATCGAATGGAATTATACGTGCCAAAAGAAATTGCTCAAGACCTGATCGATATTTCGAAAGGTTTTGGAATTGACGCTAAAGTTATTGGTCATGTGGAAGCCAATAAAGGTCGTAAAGTAACCATAAAAGGAGTCCACGGAGAATTTGTTTACGAATAAGTGCATTTTTTTCGCTGAAAGTTCTAAAAAAACAAAAGGATTTATTATTTTTGCCGTCCGTTAACGCGGAGGTGGGATGGGTGAGTGGCTGAAACCAACAGTTTGCTAAACTGTCGTACGGGTAACTGTACCGCGAGTTCGAATCTCGCTCCCACCGCGTAGATTGAGTATGGTGAAACGTGATGGGAGATTTGAACTCGTTCGACCCGGAGCGAAGCGTAGAGCACTGAAGCAAAGCTGAAGT
>Ga0214919_10005270_pt1 | contig 18447 bp, 17 predicted proteins | sample LL1503_MetaG_FD_177994 | JGI IMG/M metagenome (GOLD analysis project Ga0214919, IMG submission 177994) | Freshwater microbial communities from Lake Lanier, Atlanta, Georgia, United States - LL-1503 | ecosystem: Environmental > Aquatic > Freshwater > Lake | place: USA: Georgia | collected...
ATATTTTTAAATTTTTGTTATAAATAAAGTTTAAAATTTAAAATTAATGGTTAAATTAATAAAATTATATTTTTTATAATTTTATTGAAAACCTTAATTTACCAGCCTTGTGTGCAAAGGTGTAAAAAATTAAAAAAAATTGATAAAAAAATAAACTGGAATAAGATTTACAGATATAAAATAATATTCTAAACAAAACAAATATAATGTCAAAAAAAATTTATAATCAACCTATTTATAAACTTAGAGACTGTATACCAAGTAATAAACTAAATGGAGAGTTTTTATCGGCTAATCCAAGTCCAGCTGCTATGAAACTAATATCAAAACCAAATAATATACCATACATAAATTGGAATGAATTATCTTATAATCCTTCGGATGAAGCTATTAATTTATTAGCAAAAAATCCTGATAAAATTAATGGTGATAATCTTTCTCTTAATCCAAATGATAGAGCTTTTCACCTTTTAGAAAAATATCCTGATAAAATTAATTGGAAAAATATTTTATTAAATAGAAATACTGATAAAGTAGTAAATTTATTATTAAAATATCCAACCAATATAAATATGGTTAATTGGCCAATAGAAATTAATGATATCTATATAGATTATATAGAAGAAAACTTTTTGGATGGAATTCCCTGGGAAATATTAGCCAAAAAATTAATATTGAAACCTTGTGATAAAGGAATATTGTTAATTATAAAATACTATGCCATTCTTTATAAACATTATAAAGAAAAAGAAAAATTTATAGAAAATGTTTGTATGATAAATGATGATAGAATTATACATTTACTATTTAAATATCCATATACCATAAATTGGTCTTATTTAGTAAAAAATCCAAATAATCAAATAAATAATAATATACAAAAATCTCTGGTTGAATCAAAAATTATGGTGAAAAATTTTATAAATGAAAATATAGAAGAAGCACCATTCGTTAATAGATTTTCTATTTATTTTAGACATGATATACATGATAATATATATAAAAAAAATACTTTTTGGGAAAATTTAATGGGAAATTCTAATTATGATACAATAATAAATCTTATGAAAATTTTTGATTTTGATATTTGGGTAAAAGGTGAAAAAAAATATAATTGTTTAAAAATATTAGCTCAAAATAATAATGAAAAAATCATCAAATTTATGATTGAAAAAGATTATATTAATCAATTGAGTAATGATAATGGTGGATATAAAGCTAGGATATATAAATCCTTATGTTCAAATTCTTGTGATTCCGCAATTAGACTTTTAAATAATAATAAAGAATATTTATATTCCACCTGGAATATACTCTTAGCCCAAAATAGTAATGAAAAAGTATTTCATTTATTACAAGAATTAATTGAAAAACCAAATAGCCGTGTAGATTTTAATGAAAAATTTTGGATAAGTCTTTGTAAAAATAAAAGTTCTTCTATTTTTGATTTTATAAAGAATAATTTTCATCGAATAAATTTAAAAGAAGAAAATGAAGTGAAAAAAGCATTTCAACATTTATTATTTAGAAAAGATAGTATTGATTTTGTAGAATATTATTTAGATAATGAAAGAATAAAGAATTTATATTTATCAGGGAATACAAGAATATTGGATAATTTTCTAATAATGTTAGATTGGGAAATTTTATCTCAAAATCCGGAAATATTTGTATTAGATAAAGAAGCTATGTTAAATAATTTTGAACCTTTAGCTAGAGAGATCATTAATTATTCTGAACAAAAGATGGAAAAATTAATCGAAAATATATTAGAAGTAAAAAATATACAAATAGAAGATAATTTACTATCTATCGAAGAAGGTATTACAGATAATAAAAAAAAACAAATTAAGGAAGAAAATTCCGATGATGAAATTACTTCAATTGAAGATGCTGAAAGTATATAATTTTATGTAATCTATCTTAATTCACTTATAAATAAATTTATATTATTATATATTTATTTATTTATTAATTTAATTTTTTTATTTATAAATATATTTATTAATATATTTATTAATATATTTATTTATTTTTTTATTTATATTATTTTTTTTAATAAATTAAAAAAAATTGAAAATTAAATATTATTCGCATTCATTTAAGGGTAAATTCTATATAATAATATAAAAAAAATAATTAAAATGGAATTTTTCGTAGCTTTAGTAGTTTATCCTATTGGATGTAAAATTTTGGAAGCAATGGGTGCACAAGGAAATATAGGACCTGTATGTGCTAATTTAAATATATCAACTTCAGGAAATTGTACTTCTTCAGCAAATTATACTTCTTCAAGAAATTATACTTCTGTTTCTACCAGTTTTACACCTCCTCCTTCTTCTGAACCCAGACATCCTTATGCCACAAAAGAAGAAAAATCAAATCTTATAATGGAAGAAGATAGAAAAAATCAAGAAAATTGGATACATAGATTACAACAAGAACAAAGAGAAGAGAGAAGAAGAAAAGAATTAATTAGGCAAGAAATAATAAGACAAGAAAATTTATTTAAAATATTTAAAGAAGATGATAAAATATATGAAGAAAATATATCAAAAAGATTGAAAAAAATAAATAGAAAAGAAGCAATCTTTGATCATTATTATCAAGAATATAAAACTAATAATAATCCTTTTTTGAGAAAATGGAAAAATAATGAACTATTTAACTATTATTTAGAAATGGATTCTCAATTAGAAAAGGATGTAAAAGATTTTGATAAATGTTATAAAAATCATGTTAAAGAATTAAATTATATTTCTCATATTCCATTGGTTGATACAAAACTTAAAAAATGGAGAGAAGAAGAAAAAAGATTTTTAGGAGAAAAAAGAGAATATTCCATTAAAATATATGAAAATATAAAAAAAAATATTAATAATTTAACGGTTGGTCTTATTAATACAGGATCATTAGTTGTAAATTCTTATATTGATGAATTATGCAAGATTACTGAAAATAATAGAAGAGAAACAGAAGCAACTGTTCAAATAATTAACAATATAGTTTCAACTATAAGTAATGGAATAGAAGAAACTGTTTCTCGTCATATCGAAAATACTCAATTACATACTGAGGCAATGAGAGAGATAATAGCCAAAGTAGAAACTACTGTTAGTAATGCAATTGTATCTGTTCATGGGGAAACTATGACACGTCATTTAGAGAGCAGCCAAATACAAAGAGAGGGAACAATTCAGACAGTGAATACTATTATTGATGTAATTACTTCAAAACCTACACAAAAATTAATAATAGATTCTGCTGAAGGAGTAAATAGTGTTTATTTTGAAGGTGCTTCTCAAATAGTAAAAGGATTTAATCCAGCTAGTTTAGCAATGACTGCAACGAATGATCTTTTGGGTAAAATAAATAATAGAGAAAAAGGTGTTTTAGAAAGTACGGGAGAAGCTATTGCAACCTTAACAGCTGGGGTTGTTGCTGGTGAAATAGGACTTGCAATTGGAGGAGGTTTATTAGCAAAAACTGCATGCGAAACATATTATAATTTTGTAACAACAAATATACATAATGCATTAGAAAATATATCTGATAATAATGAACGGGAAGAAAAAGCCCAAGTTATTTTAGATGGTATTAATCAAATAGGTATGATGTCTAAATAATGTGTAATTTTAATTTTAATAACAAATTTTTATTTTTAATTTTTAATTTTTATTTTTTTAATAAATTATTTATTTTATAATTATAAAATTATAATATAAAATGACTAATAGAATATAAATTAAAATAATGTCAAAGAATAATTTTATTTTTAAATTATCTTATAAATTTCCAGATGATATAGTAATTAAAATATTAGAATTTGTAAACCAAACTGGACCATTTATATTAGTTTATGATTTTAAAAATAAAAGGTTTATCAATAAAGAGCATCCTATTTATGAAAGTGATAAAATCCTTGTACAAAAAAGTGGTATGTGTTTACAATATATTGAATATCGATACCTAACAGAAGAAATGTGTGAATTAGCTGTGCAACAAAATGGGATGGCATTAAAATATGTACCAAAACAAGCAGAAAAAATATGTAAATTAGCAGTACAACAAAATGGAATGGCATTAAAACACGTACAAAAGAAAACAGAAGAAATATGTAAATTAGCTGTGCAACAAGATGGCATGGCATTAAAATATGTTCTAAAAAAAACGGAAGAGATATGTAAATTAGCTGTAAAAAAAAATAGTTTGGCTATAGAATATATACCAAAAGAATATCAAACAACTGAAATTTGTAAAATAGCAATAGAAAAATATAGTAGAAGTTTGTTACATTTTATAGATAAAATAAATCAAACAGAAGAAATTTGTAAAATATCTATAAGTAAGGATGGAATGGCATTAAAATATGTAGAAAATAAAACGGAAGAAATATGTTTACAAGCTGTAAAAAATAATGGAAGAGCATTAGAATTTGTTGAAAATCATCAAACAGAAGAAATATGTTTAGAAGCTGTAAAGCAATATGGTTATATGATTAAATATGTTAAAAAACAAACAGAAGAAATATGTCGATTAGCAATCTTAGAAAATAAAATGTATAATTATCAATACTTAGAACCAAAATTTAAAGAAATATTTAAATTATAAATATATACATAGGTATATACATAAATATATAATTTCAAAAAAAAAATAATAATAAATTTAAAAAATAGGAAGGTACGTGTAGGAAACCTAGGTTTCCTCACTTTGAAATATTAACATAATATAGTTTATCTCCTTCATCTTTTAATTCTGATAATTTAACTTTTTGTTCTGTATCTATTATTATAGAATCACATTGTTGCACCAGTGATTTTATTATATCAATGTTTATTTTATAAACTTCTTTGTATTTTCTATATTGATAATCTTTCATTAATAATTTTATGCATTTTTCTATTTTTACTATATTTTCAGATTCGTAATAAAATAATACTTCTATATCATGTGCTAAAGAAGATTGATGTGATTGAAGACGTTTTTTTAAATCTTTTGTTCTACCTATTTTATATAATGAATTTTCTGTTGAATTAGGAGTTCTAAATATATAAATAACACTTTTCTCCGGATTTAGTTTGGGCTTTTGGTCTTTTTCTAATTTTATTATTTTATCTTGCATACCATTAATTATATAATCTTTATATTTATTTAATAATGATTCTACTTGGATAAAATATTCACGGACTTCATTTCCTTTTTTAGATCTAGTTAATTGACAAATTTTTTTGAAACAATTTACTGTTATTGTTATTATTTCTCTTTTTTGTCCACCTTTACCTTTAGGTTTATAAATCTTTTTAATTTCATAATCTATACCTTTTTTATAAGTTTTTAACAAAGTAGTTTTTGCACCATGTTTTTGTATTTGTAACCATTTTATAACATCATCTAAATTAATATTTATTTCATTACTATTTATCGTAGAATGATTAAATATTTTATAAAAATCATCTAAAAATTGATTTGGTATAGTAGAATATTTCTTAAGAAAATCAATAAAACTAATCATATTATATAATATATGGTTAGATAATATTTCAATTTACAGTTTAGTGTAAATAAAATAATTACTTTAATTATTTTTTGTTATAAATATATAATTTCCAAATAAAAATTGAAATATTTTTATTTAATATATTTTAAAATAATCATTAATTAACAAATAATAATGAATCATACATCATTTATATATCTACCAAATTCTTCAAAACATATTGATTATTCTAATCAAATGATTATTGAGGATGATCTTTTACAAGAGATAAAAAAAGATATGGAGGAAGAGGATCAGTTAGAAAATTTACCTAATATTAACAATTCTTTATCTTCAGTTTTAAATCAAATAGAATTAATTAAAGATCTATTTATATCTATTGATATATCAAATAATAGATTATTAGATAAAGAATTATTATTATTAGCTGATTTATTGAAAAAAAATAATAATCTTAAATATATATCTATTGCAAATAATAATGCTACAAGATCTGGAATCTTTGATTTTGTCATGAAAATATTAAATTTCCCTGTTATTCCTTATGTAGATATAAGAGGTAATTTTGGTTCTGATTTACAATGTATTAAAAAGATATTAGAAAATTTAGATAAAGAGAAAGAAGAAGAATTTAAAAAAAAAATTATTTGGTATGGGAAAGAAGAATTTAACTGGAATTTGTAAAAATTTAAAAAAATTGATTTTTATTTTTTAAGTTAACAATATTTATTTTATTTGATAATAAATAATTATAAAAATGAGTAAATATATGAGTAAATACATTGATTTTGATGAAAGAATTTTAGATGGAAAAGATATTGGATTTAAACTTCAATATGCAATTTTTGATCAATCTACAAATGAATTTTATTATTTAACTAGTAATATTGAAACTTCAAATTGTGCAATGCATGCTCCTGAGGTTGCTAATCGATATCCACATTATGATATTGATAATGGAGTAGGTTATAACGTTGATTTTGTTCACACTTATCAACATTATATAAATATACAAGGAAATAAACATTATTCTAAACCTCTTCCTTTTGGAGCAAAAACATTATTTTACTATGGAAATTCAAAAAGGAGGAAATTTAAATGTAATTTAAATGAACCTCCATTAATACAATTTAATATTAAAGATTATGATATATTAGTGGAAACTAGAATTCAATGTCTACAATGTAATAGAATAGACAGTATTAAGCAATGGTTATGTAAAGATGGAGGTGGAGATTTTACGTGTAGTTCTTTTCACTATTATAATTGTAATTGTGAAAAATTAAAAATGGTAATGTTTTTAAGACATTTTAGACATTATTTACCATATGATGCACATTTAGATTCCATTTTACATGGAAAACTTCCACTTATTATAAAATTACCTAATGATATTAAATCTAAATGTGAAGTTAGAGTTTCTTCTAATAATTCAAATAATAATTTATTACCTTTAGTATTTATTTCAGGTATTTTAGGAGCAGCTGTAGGTGGATTTTTAGGAGCTGCAAATATTCCTATTTTACCTAGTATTGCAGCATCAGGTAGTTCAGCTTTAATGGGGGTAAATTTAGCTGCAGGTGCTGCTGGGTCAGCTCTTAACACTTATTTAAGTAACGGAAATATAGGTGTAAATATTAGCTTGAATGGTTCAGGTGAATTAAAAATAAATGATTTGAAAGATACAGCTATAAATTATACCGTTGGAACAGCATTTTATTATCTAAATTGTATAAATAAAGATGATTATGGTGCTGCTAAATTTATTGAGAAAATAAATTATTTTACAGATGTTTCCAATCGTTCTGTAAAGGAATATGAAAAAGAGAGAATAGACAAAATTTGGAGAAATAGAGGAGACATACCTTTATAATTTTTTTATTATTTACTTAAAATTTATCTTATTTAATTTTTTACAATATTTTATTTTATATTTAATATTTTTTATATTTAAAATTTTTTATATTTTATAATTTTATATGTTAATAATTCATATTGCTGGAACATCAGGTTCAGGTAAAACTTATATTGGAAATTTATTTAATAAAGATTGTAATGTAATAGATTTAGATGATTGGACAGAAGAATTTAATAAAAAAAATATTAAAAATAATAAAGAATTTATAAAATTTATTGATGATAAAATTAATAAACTTGATCAAAATAAAATAAATTTATTAGTTGGTTATTTAGATGTTTATATAAATAATAAATTAGTTGTTTATCCATTAAAAACGAATTTAAATTTTTTTATAAAAATTTCTCCAAAAAAATTATTTTTACAGTATAATACACGAATAGTAAATTATATTTGTAAAAATAAAAATAATATAATTTTAAATTTAAATAATAATAAATTACCACCTAAATTTACAAATAGGCAAGAATTAGAGAAAGAATATAATACTGACTATAATGATTATGTTTCTACTCTAAATTATACACTATCTACATCAACTCAAATTATTAATTTTATAAAAAATATAATTAAAAAAGGAGAATTTTAATAAATAAATAAAAAAAAATGATTATTATTTGTATCGCATTTTTATTAATTTATATCTAACAATAATTTAAAAAAATGAATGAAAATAAATATTTTGACTTAAATCAAAGTTTAGGACTTGGAAATAGTTCTTTGGACCTTCTTAATAAATATAATCAAATGAATAATAGTTCCTTTAATAATTCTGTTAATTTAAATCATGTTTCTAATTGTATTCTTAACGATATTAATTACCAAAATTCTCAGAATAGAACAAATAATAATATTAACAATATAAATAATGCAAATATGTTTTTAGGAGCAGTAACTTCTGGTGGAGCTTCTATTCCATTCGATATTATTGGGAATGCTATTGGAGGTGCTAATGAACAATTTTCTAATAGAAGTGATACTCATAAATATATTAGAGCTGTAACAGGAATTACGTCAACAGCCCTTTGTGCTGGGAATTTAATTGCTCCTGGAAATCCAGTTAGTGTAGCAGGATGTTATACAGCAGGTGCATTAATTGCTTCTGAAATTGCTGAATTAAAATATCATAGTCTTCATATGACAGATCCTTTTACTGGAAAGGTTAATCCACAAATGAGGGATGATTATATTAAAAAAAATAATCCTTCCTATGAGTTTACACCAAGTTATCAACCAACTCCTGTATATCAAGTACCTGGTTGTAATGTTAATTCTAGTAAAATTGATACAATGAATGCATTATTAGATCACATGAAAAAAGGTAAATAAAATATATTTATCTTATATTTAAAAATCTTTTCATTTTTTATAAATTTTAATTTAATAAAAAATATTTATTTATATATTTTTAATTTAATTATTTATTAATAAAAAAAATGATTTATTAATTTTAATGAGATGATTATTAATAATAATTTATAAAAATAAAAATGTCGAAAGCTCGTTTATATTATCCATATAGTATTCATAGTGTAAGATTTGCTTATATTTTAGATGATGGAAATTTTATAGAAGAGACTCTCAATATTAATATTAACACTAATAAAAATGAGACGGATAATTTTGATAGAGAAATATTTAAAAATATTAATATTGATAATACTAAAATAGATTGTTGTGTTGATTATGGAAATGATAAAATATCAGTATCTTGTAGAATAGATTGTAATTGTGGTTTTCCTCGTAGTTTCTATATTTTTAAAAAAAAAATACAATTTTCCGAAGATAAAAAACATTTATTTAAAACCTATATATGTGATGAGTGTAACAATACATGTGTAGCAATGGAAATTATATCTCATCCATATTATAGAGAATCTGACTTTGAACCCAAAGAACCTTACCGAGATCCAAACGCTCCTTTTGCGGCAGCAATTTTTGGACTTTGGGCCGGTGCTGCTACAGCTTTAACCTTTGGTGCGGCGGGTATTCCTTTAGCAGGAATGGCAGCATTAGGTGCAACTACTGGTTTAACTCCCATCGCAGCAGGTGTTCTCACCTTAGGTGGTTCTGGTGCTATTAGTAGTTATTTTAATACACTAAATAATGGTAGTCTAACTGTATCTCTCCCATCATTAACCATTGGAGAATTTAATAATCGTCCTGTAAATGAAATTGGTATTCCAATTGATTTAAGAGAATCAGATTATCAAAGATATACAACAAATACTACAAAAAATGATTTAATAAATAAAATACAAAATCAATCTATAGATAGTGTTAAAGAACAATATCCAAGATTATTTGCAAAAAATTAAAATATTAAAAATGATATATATTATTTTTTAATTAAAATTAAGATTTATAACAAACAAAATTTCATATAGTTTTTAAATTTATATTTTCATAAATCAAATATTTTTCATTATTTATTAATTATATTTATATAATAAAGCCATAATCCTAATCCAACAAAACATTTAGAAATTAAGTCCAGAATATTGGTTATCGTATTTTTTAATTCTTCATCAAATAAATAAACAATTCCATATATACTCCATACAATAAAATATAATCCATATAAAATATAATTAGATTTGGAATACCTGGGTTTTACATAATAGATAAAAATTATAAAATACATTAAGAAAAAAGCAATAAATCCAATTATTAACCCTAAATATCTATTAATTTTTTTTATTTCTCCTAAATATCCAAATAATAACATAACATAATTTAAAATCATAATTAAACTTATTGTATTAAGATGTATTATTGTATTACTATGAGTACTTAAAACTAAACATAATACTAATAACATCATAGGTGTTGTTATAGACCAATCTAAATAACGTGTTTCTGTTATTTTTGTCCAATTAATATCTTTTTTATTTATTTCAGTTATAAATTGAGAATAAAAATAACCTGCAACAAAAGATATACTAGTTTCTAAATTAAATAAATGTCTAATTTTAGGATTAGGAGTTCGAATTGCCTCAATAAATGTAATTAAAGTAGTTGTTAATAATAATGTGTATGTAATTGAAAATGTATTTTTTAATAAACTTTGATTACTATTTTCTGAATTATATATAACTTGATTTAGATTCATATTCATATTCTTATTATATATTATTTTATTTTTTAATTAGTAAAATATTTATAATAAGAATATCAATCTAATATTACACAACTAAATTACTAATAGAAGAATTATCATCTGCATGATTTAATAAATATTCTCTACAACTATGACAATATTCATTTTTTGTTATTGGTGAAACTTTAGTTATACAAAATAAACAATTATAAATTTTTTTATAAAAATATTGCATTTTTTTTCTAAAAAGAGTCATTTTTATTAACATTTATAATATATATTTACAGCGGTTCGGAATTCAAATGCCGAACTTGTAAATCAATAACACAGGTTTATCCTATTACAGGTCCTGTTATGAATTTTATAGTCATAAATAATAAATACATTATATATTTCCTCTTTTGAGTAAGTATTTATTGAGACAGAGATAAGTAAAAATTCTAAAACACATATTATCTATATTTATATAATATATATATCTTTAAATTGATTTTTTACTAAAAAAAGGCATTTGAAATCCTATTTGCAGTAAAAATATATAAATTAATATATTTTTAAATTCAAATTTATATTTGGTGGAAGAATATTTTCTTTCCAACTGGAAATAAATGGATTATTATATTTAATTTCAATTAAATCTTCTTCTTCTCCATTATTTATTTTTTCAATTTTAACTTGAAAAGTTTCATTATTTTCATTTAACTCATCTGTTATTATATATTCAGGTATAATATTATCAATAATTTTCGATATAATAATCTTTTCTATAAAATTTGCAGATTTTAATATTTTTCTACCTATATGATGCATTTTATTACATTTGTAATAAGTGTAATCAAAATCTGGATTTCTTAATATTCTTCTTAGAATTTGAGATTGCTCATGATAAGATATAAGAGGATCATCATCAGAAGAAAACTGAATAATCCATTTAGTATTTTTACGAATTTCATCCGGATTCCATGGATAATCGAAATAACCAGATTTTTTCTCATTTTTAATTCCTAAATGAGTTACATAAGGAGCCACTAAAACTATTGCTAGAACAGGATATAATTCAGCATATCTCATACAAGCTAGTGCACCAGAACTATGTCCAATAATAATTGTATTTTCATCACATTTAATTTCATTTTTTAATATTTTAATAATATTTACTCTAGAATTAATAATCTTTTCTTTATGAGTTCTTAAATCAATTTTATATCCATGCATATTGAGCTTATCATGTAAATATGTATACCATCCATCTTCTGCTTTACAACCATGATTTCCATGTAATATTACAAAATTAGGTTTTATTTTAGATTCAGTCATTTCAGATAATATTAATTTTATAATAATATATGTGAATTAGATATTATTATTAATCAATTTTTTTGATTAAACTTAGATTTAATATTATAAATAATCTATTGAATTATCATCTAAAGAAAGTTCATGTGAATCTAATAATCTTATAATACGCTTTGGATTTAATACTATTCTACAATATTGATTTAATAATTCCCATCTATATTTATTCATTCTTTTTTTTAATATAGCATAAAATAGTCGTTTCTTATATTTTAATTGATAATAAATTTCTCTAAAACGATTAATAATATAAATAGTGTGAGAATCAAAATTTGGATAGATATTTATTAAATTATTATAGCAATTTATTTCATCAGTAGTTAAACCTAAACGAGAATATATCGGTATTCTTGTTAATAAATTATTATTACAATTTATTTCTATTAAATTATATATTATTGGAATATTTTTTAACTGATTAAAGGAACAATTTATATTATTTAATTTTTTATTAAATTCTGGTAGAGATGTAATTAGATTATAACTGCAATCCAATAATTCTAAATTTCTGTTAAATGTTAATTGAGAAAAATGAGTTATTTTATTATTGGAACAATTAAAATATTTTAAACTATATTTTAATTCAGGTATAAATTCAATGTTATTAAAACTGCAATTAATAGTTCTTATTTTTTCATTTAAGGAAGGAATTATTTTTAATTTATTTCCTATACATTCTATTTTAATTAATTTTTTATTGTAATCAGGTATACTTGTTAATTCATTAAAATTACAATTTATTTCTAGTAAATTTTCATTAAATTCTGGTACAAATGTTAATTTATTATGACTACAATCCACTACTTTTAAACTTTTATTAAAATTTGGAAGACTTGTTAGCATATTATTATTGCAAATTAAATATTCTAATTTTGTAAATCTAGATAAATCTGGAAGATAATGTAATTTATGTGATGAAATATTAATTTTTATAGTATTTATATTTAATTCATTGATATAATCTTCTATATAAAATCCAAATTTTTTAATATCATTTCTTAATTTTATTGGATGATTAATATTATTATAACTATAATCTATTTTTTCTAAATGATAATTTATTTCTGGAAGCTCTGTTAATTCATTAAAATCACAAAATATTTGTTTTAAATATTTATTAAAATTTGGTAATTTATTTATTTTATTATAATTACAATATATTATTTCTAATTTATCATTAAATTCTTGAATATTTTCCAAAAAATTATAGCTACAATTTATTATTTGTAATTCTTCATTAAATTTTGGTAGAGATTTTAATTTACAAGATATACATTTTATTTGTTTTAAATTTTTATTAAAATTTGGAAAAGTTATTAAATTATTATGACTACAATCTATTATTTGTAAATTTTCATTAAATTCTGGAATATTTTCTAAGCAATTATCACTGCAATCAATTATTTGTAATTTTTCATTAAATTTTGGAAGAGTTTTTAATCTATTATAATAGCATTTTATTTCTATTAAATTTTCATTAAATTCTGGAATATTTTCCAAACAATTATGATTACAATCTATTTTTTCTAAATATTCATTAAATTGTGGAAGAGATATTAATTTATTATAACTACAATTTATTTCTATCAATTGTTTTGGTAATATTGGAAGTTGAGATAAACTACATTTAGAAACATCTAATTTTATTAATTTTGTAAATTTTAATATATCTGGTATATTAAATAATCTCTTTTCATTTATAATAATTTCTGTTGTATAAATTGGTAAAGTAATATTAATCATACTATTATCATCTTCTATGTGATCATCCTTATCATAATTAAAATTTATATTATTATACATTTTCATAATATTATACATATTCTTATTATTTAAAATAGTTATATATTATTCTTATCTTTAACTTTATATTCATTAATTTATTATTAAAATAATTATTTACATTTTTATAAAATTAACATTATTTTTTTTAAGTTTTTTTTATACTTAAAATGTTTAAATGATCTATAACACATAATAAATGTTACGAAATAATTATGGTGAAATAATTATTAAAGAAGGATCAATTATATATCATACTAGTGATGATGATGAACCATTTCAATATAGATATGATAAAGCTTTTTTATTTTGTATTATTCATCCATCAGAATTATATTATAGAGACGAATATGTAACATTCATTAAATTAAAAAAAGATGTTTCTCTTTTATTCATGATAGAAGATTGTAAAAAACTTAAAATATTATCTAGTTTGAATATTTTAACAAATCATACATATCTAACTTCTGCTAAATTAAAAAAAGAACAATTTTTATCCTATATTGAAGAATTAAAAAAAGAAAAATTTGATGGATGGTTTACATCAATTGATAATAGAGCAGCAGTTGAAATTGCACTTATTAATGATAAAAATATTTTTGATGTAATTAAAACGGAAAAGTTAAATCCTTATTGGCGAAGAGGTTATTATAATAATGATACTATTGTAATTAAAGATTGGAGAACTAAATATCCAGTATGTTGTATTGAAAAACCAGTTATATTAAATATACATAATAGATTTGAAATAATGATTCAAAAATATTTAGAAGCTGAAGTTGAATCAGGTTTTATAAAAGAGTATACTTTTCAGGTTTTATTAGATAATGCGATTATAAAGTATCATGAAGGATCGTTAGAAAAGATTGAATGGAAACATATTTAAGATATAAATATATATAATAAAAAAAATTGAAAAATATTTTTCTTTAGTTTTATTATTTCCCAAGAGAAGATTTAAAAAAAATTAAATAAAATGGAATATAAAATTGTTGTATTAGGTAAAAAAAGTGTTGGTAAAACTTCTATTATAAATCGTCATTTTTTTGGTACTTTTGAAAATGAATATAATCCCACTTTAACTGTGGGAATATTTCCTATTCAATATTATACTAATCATGGAATTATTAAATTAAATATATTGGATTTTCCAGATCATAATAAATATAATTTCAAAAGTGATGGATGTATTGCTGTAATAGATCAAACAAAAGAATCTTTAGATGAAATAAAAAATGAAATTATGTACTATAAAAATATTAATTCAGATTCTCCAATTATTAACGTTATTAATAAATGTGATATAAACTGTCCAAAAATATATTTAGAAGAATTTCCAGATGCATTAGAAATATCAGCTAAAACTAATATTCATCTAAATAAACCATTTATTTTAATGATAAAAATGTTAACAGGAATTAATAATTTAGAATTTTATGAAAAACCAAATGATGTTTAAGAAAAAAAAATATGAATTTTGATATAGATTAGTGATATTTTCATTTAGAATAAGTTTATGTTGAATATTTTATTTATAATTAATTATCATAAATAATGATTGAAAATTTTATATCTTATATACCAAATAAATTAGATAATTATATAATTTTTGATATTGGTTCAAGAGATTGTTTACAAAGTATTGAATTTTATCATAAATTTCCTAATTCTAAAATATATGCTTTTGAATGTAATCCAAATACAATAAACTTATGTAAAAAAAATATAGAAGAATTTAAAGATAGAATTACACTAATTGAAGGAGCTGTATGTGATTATGATGGAGAAATTAATTTTTATCCTATAGATTCTAAAAAAACAATAACATCATGGGAAGATGGTAATCCAGGAGCTTCATCATTATTTATTTCAAATGATAAATATACATTAGAAAAATATAGTCAATATAAAATTATAACAAAATGCCATAGATTAGATACTATTATAAAATTATTTAATATTAAAAATGTAGACATAGTATGGATGGATTTACAAGGAGCAGAATTATTAGCTCTTAAAGGATTAGGAGATCATTTAAGAAATGTTAAATATATTCATACTGAAATAAATCACCATCCAATATATGATGGTCAAGTGCTTTTTAATGAAATTGATAATTATTTAATAAATTATTTTAGTTTTAATCGTTTAACAGAAATAAATAATTCTTTTGTATTTGAAGATGCTATATATGAAAATAAATTTTATAAAGATCCTATTTTTGATGGTATAGATTTATCTTATGATCAACAAACTTATGAACGTGGTAAACCTAGGGAATATTTTTTACATACTATAAATTTATTTAATAAATATACCGACCATAAAATAATTTTAGAAATAGGATCTATTAGAAATAGAATGAATCATGATATAGAATCTTTTAATCCAGAATGCTGTAATGATGGACATTCTACTTATTTTTGGAGAAAATATACCAGTGCTGATATTTATACTGTAGATATAGATATAAATTGCAAAAATATAATTGATAGCGATGACAGATTAAAAGATGTTAATGCTACAACGGGTGATGCTATTAGTTATGCAAAATTATTTGATAAAAAGATAGATTTATTATTTTTAGATGCATGGGATGTTTTTTATTCATCAGAATATGCAGAAAAACATTTAGAAATATATAATATTTTAAAAGATAAATTATCAGATAATTGTTTAATTTTAATTGATGATACTGATATTGGTAATGGCGGTAAAGGAAAATTAATTATTCCTCAATTAATAAAAGATGGTTTTCAATGCTTAATAAATAGAAGACAATCTTTATTTATTAGACTAACAAATAATAGAAATGATGCAAAGTTTGATATAGTTATTCCAGTTGGTAGAAATGATATAGATATTATAGAGAACCAAATTGAGTATACAAAAAAAAATATTATTGGATTTAGAAATATATATCTTATTAGTTATGATATCTCTTTAAAAATAAAAGATTGTATAACTATATCTGAAAATATCTTTCCATTTTCATTAGAAACAGTAGCCAAATATCATGGAAAAAGAGACAGAAATAATTGGTATTTACAACAATTATTTAAATTATATGCCGGAGAATTTATACCTAATATATTAGAAGATTATTTGATAATTGATGCAGATACCTTTTTTTTAAAACCAACTTCTTTTTTTGAAGATGGAAAAACTTTATTTAATTATGGATTAGAATATCATATTCCTTATTTTAATCATATGAGTAAATTACATCCTAAATTATTTAAAATTGATATTTTAAAGTCAGGAATATGTCATCATATAATGTTTAAAACAAAATATCTAAAAGATTTATTTGAAATGGTTGAAAAATATCATTCTAATAACGGATTATTTTATGATATTTTTTTAAAATATGTAGTTGATTATAATCATTCAGGTGCTTCTGAATATGAAATATATTTTAATTTTATTCAATACAAATATCCAAATGATTTTAAAATAAGAGCATTAAATTGGAAAAATAGCAGTAGTTTAGATTTAAATTCAGATTGCGATTACATATCATATCATTCTTATTTACGTTAAATTATTATAATAGATGTTTATAAATTTATAGAAAATGTACATATAAATATAAAATAATATTAAATATTATGAAAATATTAGATCTTATGTATATATCACAAGGTAATAATTTATTATTATTACAAAATAATGAAAAATTTATAATAAAATATATAGTTAAAAAAATAGATATAAATAATATATTTCAAATAAGAAATAAAAAAAATATATTAAATCAGTATGGTAAAAATATAGAATTTCAATTACCAGGATTATTATTTAAAATTAATCGTTATAATAATATTATTATTAATATATTTACAATAAATAAATATGATATTCCAAATAATGTATTATTTATAAATATTAATTTAAATAATAATTTTTCTTCTATTGAAAAAATAAATAATTATAAAAAACATACAAAATATAATATTTTACAATTAGGACTAAGAATTATTGAAATATTTTATCATAATAATATTATTAAAAAATGTATATTATTTAATAATTGTTTAATTAATAATAAATATAATATTATCAATAATAATTTTTTAATAACTAATCAATCTATATATCAAAAAATAGAGAATATGCATATTTTATTTGGTTTTTATAAAGAATATATAAAATACAATAAATATTTAACAAATATTAACATAATTAATACAAATGAATCATTTAAAAATAAATTATTAAGATTAATAAAATTTAAAGTAAATTTTATTTATTTTTCAATAAAAAATAATACATTTGTTACATATTTATATGATATTATTATTAAAGATATTCCATTTGAACCTCATAAATATATGTTAGGATTATTTGAATATCCAAAAGACGCAATATACTATTTAGAAATACAATTAATGAAAGAAGTTGAATATTATAAAAAAAATAAAAATATTTATTTAGAAAAATTTTATAAAGAAATTGATAATTGTATTCAAATATCTATGAAATCATTTGATAATATGGAAAATATAAAAGATAATTTATTAAATAATGATTTAACAAATATAAACATAAAAGATTTTAAGAATTATATAAAAAATGGATTTAATTATATACACCCATGCTTAATTTAAAATTCTCATATTTTATAGGAATTAAAAAGAAAAGGGTATTGTATATGTCCTAAGTAGGAATGATAATATTTGACACCAGAGAGATATTATTCTCAATCACGGGGTTATTATCTTTTATTAAACTGTAACTTCTACAGTATTTTAATGGTCTTTCTCCTGTATTTAAATAATGTATAAATAT
>Ga0214919_10005271_pt1 | contig 18446 bp, 19 predicted proteins | sample LL1503_MetaG_FD_177994 | JGI IMG/M metagenome (GOLD analysis project Ga0214919, IMG submission 177994) | Freshwater microbial communities from Lake Lanier, Atlanta, Georgia, United States - LL-1503 | ecosystem: Environmental > Aquatic > Freshwater > Lake | place: USA: Georgia | collected...
TAATACCAACTCCTATCAAAAATCAATGGGCAAATGATTTTATTCAAAATATCAAAAATAAAATTTTGGAATCTAGTCCTTATAAAATTGGAGAATCAGTGGATTACTATAATAATAATAATTGGGAGAGTGGAACTATTACCGATATTTGTTTAGAAAAAAATAGTTTTAAAATTGAAGCCGATACATTTCAGGAAGAGCCCGTTTATGTTTTATTAAACGAAATTAATCAAACTATAAAGCCAGTATTTACAATGACTATTAACTGGAGAAATTTTGACTTTTTATCAAATTATAAAAACATTTATATTTGTCTATGTGAAGAAATGTACAAAACATCATTGTCCTGTGATTATACTTTTTGTCCGCATAATAAAATATGGATTAATTCTAAAATTGTCTATATTTGTGCAAACTCGAAATATATTTTGTGTGTTTTTATTCATGAACATAATAATAATGCAAATTCAATATGGTCTGCTATGGATTCAAAAAGACTTGGTTTATTTAAAAAATGATTATATTGAAAAAATTTTCTTTCTCTATAAATATAAAGAGATGAAAGTAACTTGCGCGCATTGTAAAAAACGCCTTAATTTTTCAAATCAATTTACTTGTGTTTGCGATCAAATTTTTTGCCCCGTTCATCGTTATGTAGAAACACATGATTGTCCTAAAAAACACGTTAAAATACAGCAAGAGAAAGATCATCTTAAATCAAATTTAATTAAAATCGAACCAGAAAAAATCCAAGTGTTGTAAAATTTATGCAAGGTTTAAAAACATAAATTTTACAACAAAAAATGTTTCTAGGTAAAAACAATGAAAATATTTACGGGTACACAGGAAAAAGAACACCCTCATACAATTTTGCATCGTCTTCTCTTCAAAGTTCATATAAAAAAACAATGGATACCAAAAAACCAGTAATAAAAGATGAGAAGCAAAAAGAATTGCTTGTCAAGTCTGTAATGTTTTCTCAAACCTATGAGCCCAACTCAGAGCTTGTTTTATTTTTTGAAAAAGACACTGAAATAATTAATATTTCTACTACTGAACCTGTAGATGTTTTAACTTTAATTCATCAAAATATTCATTGTAAAATTGGAGAAAATGTCATGTTTGAATTTAGCTTACTTCCCCATGAAAAAGGAGTAAGTATTAAATCGAATTCTTTTCTTGTTCATCCTATTTCCAAAATTCAAGATGAAACGCTGAGCCTTTGTTTTTCTGTTTGTAATGGAAAAATAAAAGTTGTTGAAACTAAATTTAGTTTTAAAAACCCTGAATTTCCATTCTATTACAAATACGAGAAAAATCCAAATTATGACGACATTTTTAATGATTTTATTGAATCTAATTTGCCTCAAATAAAACCTCCATCAAATATTACCGTTCCCTCGAAACATACTCAAAGTAATATTTCTTATCGTCAATTTATTAGTTATATTAAAACTAGTAGTTTAATGAATTTTAAAGTAGATAGCTCAGGATGGTATATTGATAGTTTTAGCGAAGCAGAAGATAAAAATGAGAATCCTAATGGTATTATTTTTAGACCATTACCTTCATGGACATGGCATCCTGGAGGGCAAAGAATTGAGCACACTTTACAGTTTCAATAAATATAGTAATGCTACACTACATATACAATTCATGACATTTAAAAAAAAGCCATAACAAATAAAAAATATATTGGGTATGGGGACATGTTCTTTAGCTAGAATATGTGTTGGATAAGTGTTTGGATTCATGAAACAAGAATTTGTACCCATGAGAATAGCTAAAATACATGTTTTGGGAGAAATTATAGTGACTTTACGAGTTATGTAATACATGATAATGGCTGAACTAGGATTTGTAATTAGCTCACTAAACAAGCATGAAAAAAAAACAATAATACATAAAGTTGCTAAAATGTTTTTATCCATAAAAGAGCGTAAAAAGGTTGACAAGACTGAATTTTCAATATATACACCTATTGGAAATGAAAAGGCAATCAAAAAATAAAGATTTAAATTTAGAGAATCCATTATTTCTTGAAAACTCATTGTTCTAAACATCCAATTGAGTAAAAGAGAGTAAAAACCAAATAAAACTCCTTTATTCAAAATTTGACCTATAATGAATAAAATAAAAGATGTGCCAACAATTATTTTTTGCAAGTAGGTCAAAGAATTTAATTTCATAAATGGAATGGCATAATTAATTTTATGATTATTAAAATATAAACATTCACCGTCTAAAGTATAACCAATAATATCGGAGGAACAGTCATTATTACCAATATAAAGATATCCAGTTTTACTTTCAAAAATTTCTAATTGAAATTTTATTTGGCCTACATCAAGACTAATTTCAATAGTTTCATTAGCATGAATTAAATTTTGGTCTGTATCTGTAAAAGGTAAAAATCTTTTTTCTAGAAAATCTCCAATTAAAAATGAATCACCAAAAAGATTTTTACATTGAATCCTGTATATTTCATTTTCTTGACTCTTGTACAAATTTTTAGGAATAAATTTATAGATTATTAAAAGGTAAATAAATCCAAGAATTGCAGGTAAAAAGCTAATTTGAGTAATTTCAAAAAATTTTAATTTTTCTTGTAAAAAAGTATTTAAAACCAAATTATTAGTAGTTCCAATCATTGTCAATACTCCTCCCAATATACTTGCATAAGATAATGGAAGAATATATTTTGTAATCGGTAAATTGTAATTTTGACAATAAATAATCAGAAAAGGCATAAAAATCATAAATACAATTGTATTAGCTAGCACTGATGAAACTAGGATTACCATTAATAAAAATAGACCAATAAATAGATTATAATTTTTAATCTTATAATTTAAATATAATACAAATTTTTCGATAAAAAATGCTTTAGAAAATGCTTTGGTTAAAACTATTGCAATCATTAAAGTAATTAAACCTTCATTGACAAGTCCTTGTTGTATATCCTCAAATCGAACTAGATCAAAACTCCACAATAACGTTGTAAAAAAAAGCATTAGTATAACGGTAGGAATTTCAGAAACGAATGATCCAAATAAAAATACAATATATAATACAATATCCAACATTTTTTATTTCGGTTTTGGAAATAAAAAAAAATGACAATTTTTGTTTTAGTGCTGATACATAATTTTATTAAAAAAAATTTAAACATCTAATATATATAAATGAGGATATTAAATTTTGGTTGTAGTACCTTGGCATTGAGTTTGGCATTTAGGTATTGTATAGTTCCAGGAATGGGTGGGTCCAAAATTTTCAACTCTCAAAATAAAAAGATTTGGCCTCCTGATAATCCTTTAAAAATTAAAGATTTGGATTTAACCGTTGAAAATGGAGAAATTATTATTCCAAAAGCGAGAAAAGTTGGTGATTTGGAGTCCATCAAAATTGATAGCACTACAAGCTATTTATTAACAAAAAATGTATACTATTCAACCATGATTAAAAAACTAACCAACGATAAACATTCATTATTTGCTTTACCTTATGATTTTAGATTTTGCGTATATCCTCAATATTATGAATCTCTTTATAAGGAATTTCAAACTTTTTTTGAACTAGAATTTCAAAAATCACAAGAACCATTTATCATTATTTGCCATAGTTTAGGCGGGTTGGTATTTCATCATTTTCTAACCAATTTTGTAGATGAATCTTGGATCTCTAAACATATTCAAAAAATATATTTTATTAATGTTCCTTTTAGTGGTACGGATGTAAGTTTATTTACTATTTTGGATAATCTTTATAAAAATAATTTAAAAGGGTCTAATGGAACACCAATAATTTCTAAGCTTTCAAATAAAATAAAAAATTTACATTTGTTTGGTGGTTTGGTCCAAACTTTACCCTTGAATATTGACTCTAATATTGAAAATATTTTGGAAAATTATCCTCTTGCTTTTGAAAATTATCAATTATTTAAAAATTTTCATTTACCATGTCGTAATAATTCTCTAGATATTCCCATACATATAATTTATTGTTCAGGAAAAAATACAACAGTAACCTACAATACAGAAAAACATTCATTAATTACCGGAGATGGAGATGGATTAATTTCAAAATCTAGTTTAGAATTTCCATTGAGGGCTTGGACCAGAAACAAAAAAATAAAATATACCGAAATCAAAGGTCAAGATCATTCTGGAGTTAATAGTTATATGCCATTACTGGAAATCATTTCAAAAAATATTTAATTAAAGACTAACGATTAAATATCAAAAATGTACGGAAATTATACCAGTGCCTATCCTGAAAAAAAACCTGTAGCAGTCACATCACAAGAATCAATTTACATTAAAGATATCCAATCTCAAAACTTTGGAGAACTTTTACAAGTAAATAAAATAGTAGTTGTAAAAGCCTGGGCTAGTTGGTGCGAGCCATGTAAAGTAGCAAAAGAAAAAACAGAACAACTAGCTTCACAATTAACAGATTATATTAATAATAATTATATTTGCTTTTTGAATGATAATATTGACCATGAAAAATCAATTCATAGAAAAAAAGTTGATGTAGTTCCTACTTTTTTTGTTTATTTCAAGGGAGAATTAAAAAATGTATTTACAGGAGTAGAATTTGATAATTTGGTAGAAGTCATTAGAACATATTTGAGTGAACCAGATCAACAAGTGATGCCTCAATTTCAGCAAAACATGCCACAACAATTTCAACAAGGAATGCCTACTCAAAAATTTTCCATCAATTCAGACTTGTCTAGACAATAAGATCTAGTCAATTAAGTTCTAGATCCATAACTAGACATTTTGGAGTTCTATACTATTTGCTTTTAAACACTAATAAGATTTTTTGTTAATGCTCCATGATTTATAATTATACCAATTGAAATTAATTATAAATCAATTTTTTTAAAGACGAGGTTTTTGTAAAAAATTTGTCGATCGCACGGTAATTTTAATAAAATAAGTTCTGGAAACCAAATTGCACATAATAAAAACATTCGATCTAAAAAAACTTTGGTCAACATATCATACATGTTTATACCCGGTTTTGGTGATAAAATACCAGAAGAAGACAAAATATTTTTAAGAAAGAATTGAAAACAAAATAAAAAGTCATCATGCCCGGTAAAATCAAAAGTTCGTTTTAAATTTTTTTTCAAAAGAGCCCAATCTTTTGGATTTTTTGTAAAATAACGAATCCACTTTTGACGATATTTTTTATAATCATTATTTTTAACTCTTAATTTTTCTTGACCTTGAAACAATAAATTTAAACAAAGAGTAAAAAAATCATCTTTTGACCATAAATACAATTCACTTAATTTTATTTCTTGCAAGGAATTGAAAAAATCTTTGTGCATACAAAGACCAAAATCTATCAAAAAATAATTATTTCCGTCTTTCATGATATTATCCAAATGTATATCTGCATGCACAAAACCTTGGTTATATAGCAATTGAAGCATGGGAAAAAGATCTTTATATATCTTTCTTTCAATAGCAAGAGTCAACTTGTATTTTTCAAGATATTTTGACAAGGTTTCTTTTTTCTTTTCCATTTCCATGACAAAATAATTGTTTTTAGGTAAAGAAAAAGGTTTCCAATTTTTTTTAAATTCAATTCTTTGAGGACACAAATATTTTTTTTTTTGAGCTTCTGTTACTACTAATTTTTTCCAAAAATTGACTTCTCGAACTTGACTTTCTGGCACAATTTTCAGTATTCTATTATCTTTAACATATACATGCCCATACGGATGACTTGATAATAATTTCCAATCATTCATTTATTGATTTGTAAATTAAAAATTTTGAATTTATGCTATCAAAACTATTTTTAAGCTAAAATTTATTTATTATCCGTAATATTTTAACTTTTGAGGCGTAGGTAGCTTAAAACTATCTTTATTATCTACAAATTTAGGCAAGCGATAATCTATATGAAAAACATCCATGACTGTTTGATTTAACCAGCTTTTCAAACCGTAATTGATGGAATTTTTAGGCAATTTTAGGATTTCATTAATATTAAACCAGCATGCCTTTTCAATTTCATTCGTATCTTGTATGTTAAATTTAGGTTTTCCATTCACATTCACATTAAAATATATATTGTTTTTAAAACGAATTTTATCAAGTAATTCACTTTGAACTACAGATATACCAGTTTCTTCAAAAAATTCTCGCATTGCAGTTTGTTCTTCAGTTTCACCGTATTCTTGGTGACCTTTTGGAAATCCCCATTTGTCCGATTTTTTACCGTAAACCAGTAACCATTTCTGATCTAAATTATCAAAATAAATAATTCCACACTTTTTAGTCATCCTATAAAATTAAGACTAGATTCCTTTAATTGATTTCATTTTTTAAATTTTTTTTTTTATTCAATTTTGCTTTTTAAATCAAAAATAAATAAGAACATAATCCAATTTTGAAGGACACGTATCATCAAGATAATACAATGTCAAATAAAAATTTTCTGCTTCATAACTATAAAATCTTTCTTCTAAAAAATTAAACGTCTTTAGGTTTTCCAAAATTTCCATGGTTTCTTTGACTCCCAAATTAATAAATTTCTTTATAGTTTTACTTGTTTTCCAATATAATTTACTATTATAAAGTAACTGTGAAGTAATACCAAATTTAGGTATAAATGCTAAAATATCATACACTAGACCTTTAGGCAAATTTGGAAAAATTGACTCCATTTTATCATAATAAAATAATTTTAATTTAAAGATTATCAATTTAAAGACAAACATTAAATTTAATTTTTTTAAAAAAACAAGCTTTTAAAAAAAATGAAGGATTTGACTCTGGATCCTATGATCCCACAGCCAAAAGACATGAAGCGCAATCTATATCCTCATCAACTTTGTGCAGTGAAAATGATGGAAATATTGGAGAAAAAACAAAATGTCGTTGCATCGTCTTATCATATTCAAACTAAAATGGGTATTTATTCAGATTTAATTGGGTATGGCAAAACGTTAGCTATGGTGGCTTTAATTTTAAGAGATTCCACTCCTTGGATTTCAAATGAACTGTATGTAAAAGAAATAATATCTGGAGTGTTTGGAAACGGAATGATTGTTAAAAAAACAATATTGAAATATGAAAAAATAAATGCTACTTTAATCATTTGTAGCCCTTCTATAGTAAAACAATGGATTGATGAAATATTACTTACCTCTTTACGGTTTGTAGCTATTTATAAAAAAAAATTTTTGGAAAACTTTAGTGTTGAAAATTATGATATAATAATTTGTCTTCCAAGTTTTTATAATTTATTAATGGAAAAATATTCCAATTTTGCTTGGAAACGCCTTGTTTATGATGAACCTACACATACAAAAATAAAATCCATGAAATCACCAACTTGTCAATTCTTATGGTTGATTAGTTCCACTCCCTATGACTTACTAAACCGGACCCCTCAATCAACTCATTTCTTGTCCAATATATTTTCAAATTATATGGATATTAATACTTTAAAAAGTATTATTGTAAAAAATAATGATAATTTTGTCAAAAATTCATTTGAAATGCCCGGAATATCTCATTTTTATTATGAATGCTATCAACCTCTTCTTTTTCTAGTCAAGGATTTAATTTCACAAAATATTGCAGAAATGATTTCAGCAGGTAATATAGAAAAAGCAATCAAACAATTAGGAGGAAATTCAATTTCTAATGTTTATGAATTAGTTTTATCTGAAAAAAGACAAGAACTTGAAACTGTTGAAAAAAAAATTGAAAATAACAATGGAATGAATAATACAGAAAAAATTCAAAAATGGAAAGATCAAGCTCTACTTTTTAAACGTCAATTACAAGAATGTGAACAACGATTTAAAGATGTTCTTTTAAATGCTTGTAACATTTGTTTATCAACATTAAAAGAACCGGTATTAATTACGTGTTGTCAAAATATTTTTTGCGGTGAATGCTTTCTTAATTGGATTAAACACAAGAAAACATGTCCAATCTGTAGAACCAATGTTTCCTCTGATATGATTACTTATATTAAAAAAACAGATAATATAGACTCTATGGAATTTCCCAAACGTAAAAAAAATAAACAAGAAACTTTGTTGGAAATTTTGGAATCAAAACCGAATGGAAAGTATATTATTTTTTCTAATTATGATGAAACCTTTCAAATTATAAGAGATCTCTTGAATGATGAAAAATTCTCATTTACAGAAATTAAAGGGTCTATGGAAATCAGGGAAAAACAATTGGAAAGCTTTAAAAATGGTTCCAAAAGCGTTTTATTTCTAAATTCTCTTACCAACGGAGCTGGTATTAATATTCAAGAGGCTACAGATATTATTCTTTACCATAAAATGAATGAGGATATTCAAAGTCAAGTTATAGGCCGAGCGTACAGAATTGGTAGAAAAACAGAATTAAGAGTTCATCATTTTATTTAATTATACTCTAGTCATTGCATACTTTACAGTATATTCCCTTGCTTGAGTATCATATTTTGTTCTATCATCATGAAATAGTTTTGCAATATCGGGAACTAATGGATCTGACGCATTGGGATCAGCGAGTAATGAACATATAGATAATAAAATTTTTGAAATGGTCAAGGCAGGGCTCCATGCATCTTTCAAAATATCTAAACAAATTCCACCATTTGAATTTATATTGGGATGATAAATTTTGGTAACAAATGAGACTTTAGGAGGCTTAAAGGGATATTCTGATGAAAAAATTAAAAGTAAATGAAATTCTCCATTTTCATATGGAGTATCTTGAGGTCCATTTATTTTGGCTTTCCATTCAAAAAAATCATCGCCTACTGGTTGCGCTGAACATTGAGATAATGGTTCTTTAATAAGTTCATCCCATTCTTTTTTTAAGCGTTTCAAGGCCATTTTATTTTACAAAAAAATTAAAAAATCTTTCTGTCAAAATAAGGGCTCCAAAACTTGCTAAAAATTGTTCAAAATATAATTCATTATGATCTACATCTTCTTGAGGATTCCATGGATTATTATCTAAACCCCAATAAAGTTTATTTTCTTGATGATAACATAACATTTCATGAATAGCAATAGATTTTTCATAATCATTTCCACAAATTTGAATAGGAATAACCCACATTCCTATCGTAAGTGGACTATGCTCTTGTCTGGCTCTTTGTTTTTGTCCATTATCAAAATACCACACATCATTTTCGGGAATCAAGTCCCCATCCATTTGAAAAAAATTGGCTCCATAGATTCCATTATGATTATTTTCTAAAAAATGATAAGCACTACACATGTAATTTAGAGCTCTAGTTTCATTAAACCATAAATAATCGGTTCCTATCCTCCATAAAGTTCTAATCGCATCCTTGTACATGTACTTACCATCCCCATAAGTATTATACCCCAATCCACTTGTATATTCGCCATTGGGAGTCATCCAGTCAGGAACCAAAGGATACCCAGGACTTTTTTCCAAAATTTCAAAAGATTTTTCTACAACTCCAAGCCAATTTCTTTCTTTATGTGAATCAAAATCATTAAAAATTCTGTACCATGCAGGAGCAAAATATCCAACATTTACAAAGTTTTCACCTCCCCATTGATAACCAGGTCTTACTATTAAATCCCAAGTTATACCTAGAGTCCAAAAATTATCCAACATGACTTGAGCTCTCGATGCATAAAATCCATTTTCATAGTTTGTCCATTCGTTTCGAATGACTCTAGAATTTGCCATGATTAACATTGCAATAATATCTTGTTCCGCATCGGTAGCTCCTCCAAAAGACATTTTTTGATTGAACTGATCAATTCGCCAATCATAGTATTGCCCATTCCACATGGTTTGCTCGGCTCCTTGTAAAAGTCTATTAAAATTATATTGGTCATTAGAATACATTGCTAAAATAAGACCGTACCCCACTCCTTCTGATACGGCATCACCTGGAGTCTCAGAAAAAGGTCTATGAATTAAAAATGGTTCTTGATAGTTTCTTTCTACCAATCCTTGCCAAACTTGATCAATAACAAGACTGAGATTTTGAGAAAAGACACTAGAAAAAAATGAGAGAAATAATAGAATTTTCATTTGTAATGTTTGATTTAAAATGCTTAAATTATTTAGAAAAAAAAAATCTAGCTCTCTATAAAAAAAAATGGACACCGTTACAAATATTTTTTTGTTTGCTTTTTTAATCGCAATTTTAATTCTTACCATATACACCTACATGTATATTAGAAAATGGTTGAATGACTATGAATCTGAATCTGACTCTGAGGAAGAAGAAACCGAAACCGAAACCGATACCGAAACCGAAATTATTCAAGTGCAAGAAGTACAACAAGAACAAGTCATGGGTGAAATTATGGGAGAAATCAATACAAATCCAACCAATCCAATGGCATTTAACAATAATCAATTTAATCCGGTAACTGAAACAAATCCTTTATCTTATCAAGGCAACGTTCCAGTAAACCCTTTCCAAATGGGTTCTCAACAACCTAATAATTTCTATTAAAATTGGTGATATGTTTTATTTTGATGTAATCGTAATACTATTTGACCTAGAGACTTGCTAATTTCTTTATTATTTGATGTATACTTGTAGAATTGTTTTTCCAAAGAAGACTCGAGCAGTTTATGTTCTGAATTTTCGACACTTTGGAAACAAAAAATATTCTCCATCGACTGCAAATCTTTTTTAGGAGAAATTTGGTAAAGTAATCCAACTTTTCTAATGGTTTCTTGTAAATCTTTAATTTTACAATGATATGAAGTCTTGTAAAACATGACAATACTTTCTAAAAGCTTGACCAGAAATTGGTTCGATTCAAAATCAATATTGGATGTAAAACAAATATCAACATTCTTACAAGAATTTGAATTATTTTTGTAAAGGACATACAAGCTAGGATAAATAATTTTAATCAAATTTTTGATGGAATTTGGATTTCTTTTAAAACCCAAATCTGTAAATGCAATATTTAAAGATCTGCATATATAATCTTGAAATTTTTTAAGAGTATCCATAATCGTAAAACTGCTAGTAAAATGACTTGTAAAAATAAGTTGTTCATAATCTGCCAAGTGTTTTTTCTTATAATTTTGTCTACATATGAAAAGGAGATCTCCGTAACATTTTGTAAAAAAATTATCATACGGATCAGTATAAACTAATTTTGAATGCTTGTGGGTCAAAATTAATTGTTTTTTAAACTCTAAATCTGTTTCAAACTTAGATTGAATCCATCGATACAAAATTTCTTTACCACGTCTATAAAGAATTTGGTCAACTTGAAAGTCTACATCACATTTATAAAAATCAATAAAACCAACATTTTCTTTATAAAGACGAGAATAAGCATCTTTATTTGTCAATCCCAAGCCTATAAACAAGAAATAATATGTCAAATGTAAAATTGTAGGAAATAATTTATCTTCAAAGTGAATAGAATGAGGATACAATGGACTAATAGGTTCATTGTTTTCACTAATCATTAACCAACTAGATTCTTGAACATTGGAAAATCCTTTGATAGGATTAGAACAATACCATGATGAATTTGGTAGACTGGATATGGCATGGATAACCTTTTTTTCTGTCCAAAAAGTTTGTATATGCTCCTTGACTTCGGGACATTCGATTTTTTTTTGACCAGCAAGCTTCAAAATTCGTTCTTCTAATTCTAGACTAACCTGAATATTTGTTTTAAATTTATTCATAGTATTTTTTTCCATCGTTTTCATGACAAGACCCACTAGTTTACTTCTTATTGTTTTATCCAGCATAAAATTTACAAATGGAGCATATTGCTTTTGAATCAACATGGCCAAATTTTTAGGATATCGAAACTCTATATCATAGAGATCATAATGATTTATTGATTTTTTTTGAAACTTTTCATAAATCGATTCCACATTATTCATTGACAAAGAGTCCAGCTTATCCATTTTAACAAGTATTTCAATAGGTAAAAGTCCAATATATTCTGTAATATCACTTCCTTGTGTAATTTTCTGAGATAAATATTCAATACAGTGATAAACTTGAAATACCCAGTATTTATGATATTCTGGATGCCATCCATAAAAATGCTTTTCTAATGTTTGACCTACAATATTCCAACCATACAAATAAGGGTCGGTTCCCAACATGTATCGATATTTACCAACTAGCATTTTTTTCGATGGACAGAAAAAAATTCGATATTTTTTATCAATATTTTTATATTGGGGATAAGATTGGAAAAAGATTTTGTATGCTTGATCTAAACTATTTCTCCATAATGAAATAAGATCCTTTTCAAATTCTAATTCAAAATTTCTTTTTATATAATAATGAGATGAATGTTTTTTTAAACGATGATTTTCTACAAGAAGCATTTTCGTATAAATATCGCATATTTCATTTTCCTTGGGGGATAAAAGAGTTTGATTAATTTGAAAAGTTTCCATGATTAGTAAAAGTTGACGGATTTTTTAACAAAAATTAAAAAAAATCAATTTTTACAATTTAAGAAAATGTTTTATATCAAAATTAAAAACATGAGCGGAATTCATTTTTTAGGAAGCGACGATTTTGTTGTCAAACAAGGAGACAAAGGACTTGTTTTATCTTTAGTATACGAATCAAAGGGTATGACTCTTCTTCTATTTTATTCAACAGAATGTCCATATTGTGACGCGTTGATTAATAAATTTAAGCAATTACCATCGTACATGAATGGTTGTCAATTTTCAATGGTAAATGTTAATAGAAATATGAGTATTGTTGAACGATCCAAAAATACCATTGCTCCCATTAGTTATGTTCCTGATGTAATTTTATATGTCAATGGTTCGCCTTATGTTCGCTACGATGGCCCTCATGACATTCAACATATTCAAGATTTTATTATTAATATTAACAAGAACTTATCAAACGAGAAAAAGACTGCATTTATGGCACTTGATGAAAATAATAATACTAAAAGTATCAATGAAAATTATCAAAATCAAAATCAACAACAAATTCAAACAATTAATGAATATCACCAGCCCCAACAACAGCAACAACAGTTACAACAAAATTTTAATCAAGACATGACTCCTTACCAACAACAGCAACAACAACAATTAAATAATGAACCCACCAAAAATATTCCGGCCTACACGATTGGAACTCCATTGTATGGGGAGAGAAAAAATGAAAAAGTTTGTTATTTAAATTTCAATACAGCTTATGTATCTACAAATTAAAAACTTTGTTTACGAGATTTGAAATAGTCATAAAATTCTTGAAAATTAGTAATGATTATAGTTTTCTTTTGAGATTTTTGGTAAAATCCTTTAGAGAATCTGTCTCTTGATATGGAATAAATAATGGTTACTGGAATTGTTTCTTTGTTTTGGATAGATTTATAGTAAAGCCAAATGTTACGATGATCTATTGAAATTTTTAGTGCAGAGTTATCTATTTGATATTCAGTTCCCAATATCCATTTTGCCATTTCTTTTCCTTTTGGTTTTAAACCTTCAAGTATTTCTTGATAATTTTGTTGTCTATAATCTAAAATTATGTTCTTTGATGGATTATGACTATGTTTTAAAACAGAGCTTCCACTAAATTGATAATTTGCAATGAAAACTAAACTTACATGTTGCAAATTATGTTGAATACAATATTCAAAAGATGTAAAAGTTTTCTTGGTTTGGGGAAATTTGTATTTTTCAAACTCTTGCCATACAAAACCAGGCATGTAAGGATTAACATATAGCACAATATCTAATCCTCTAAATTTTTCTAAATAAAACTCCTTGGTAACATATGGATCAATAATAATTAAACAAACCGGTAAACCAAGTTTACGTATTATTTCTAATTCATAATCTCCAGGTCCGGTCGATATACTCAAAATTGTAAGTCTGTGTTCAATCTTAGAGTCAACGGATTGAGTCTCTACGTTATAACTAAAATCTGTGTAAAAAGGTATGGGGGTAGATGATTTTAACAAATCTAAAAGTTCATCTTTAATAACTGGCCAAGGTAAATTTTCCATATAAAATAATTTATTTACAGCAAAATATTTAATTTTCAAATGTAAAAAATATACAGAAATTTGAGCAAATTTACCACACCAAAAGAACAACGATTTCAAATTTAAAAAATTTGAAAAGCTTACTCGTAATAGGGATCGAACCTATGACAACTGCGTTATTAGCACAGCACTCTACCGACTGAGTTATACGAGCATTTAATTTTTTATCGATTTTAAAAATTAATTCATCAATTTTTAATTTCTCCAATTTTTTTAACTAAATTTTTAGGATGATGTAAAATTGGACATTCTAAATTTTGGTATTCTTTAAAATTAGAAAAAGTATCGTGAGACAACACCGTAATCGATGAAAATGGAAATTTATCATCGTTTTTATAACGAAAATATAAATCTAAAATCCCATTGACTATAAATATATCATCCATTTCATCGCCTCCCAATGAATAAAATAAATCGGTTCCTGTTTTGATATCGTAACAAGCTACTTTGACATGTAAAATATTGTCATTTTTTCCTGATTCAATATTTAATATTTGAACTTTTCCAGTTTTTAAATCTTTTTTTACATTTCCTTTATTCACCATTATCCAAAAAGTATTATTTTCTTTTAGATAGTTGTATTTTAAGGATTCAAAAAGAGTATCCACTACAATGTCTCTAACATTTAATTGATTAGTAAATTCCTCAATTAATGAATTAGTTTTTAATAAAAAAGAGACTCTACATATATTTTGAACGTCTACAAATACTAGATGTTTCTTTTTTTTTAAAACCAGGAAATTGTAAAAAGAAAGCTTCGAGTTGGCAAAATTATCCAACTCCTCTTTTAAATATACGGTATTGGCTTTATAAATCTTTGACGAATTTGCTCTTTTTGATTTTTTTTCACGTCCAATTACTATTTTTGGTTGTTCTATAGAGTCACAAATAACCTTTCTCCATTTTAAAGGTATAAATTCATATATACTATTATTAATCTTTTGAGGATGTTTTAAAAGGCTTTTTACTTTGAATGTCTTTTTTTGTTGATGTAATTTCTTTTCCAGGTTTTGTAATAATAAAAAAATAGATTCTACAATCGCAATAGCATTTTTTTGCGATAAAATAATTGTTTTTTCTTGTAAAGTTGAATTTTGGATTAATATTAACACCAATGGAAAAAATTTTTCGTCTAGAAAAAGATGAACATCCTGATTAACAAACTCTCCGGCAATTAACTCTAAACTTTTTAAAACATGAATACATTTTTCTGGAATTTGCTTGTTTTCTATAGTAAAAATCATTATACGAACCCATTCGGCTAATATTTTTAAAAAGTTTTTTAATTTGTATTCTTCCAAAATAAATAGTTTGGAAACTTTTGACAATTCTTGTAGCACTTTGGAAATTTTTTTATTTACATTTTCAATAGAGTTTTTTAACATTATTTTAGAAATCATTTTAGGAATTTCAAAATCTTGTATAAAAGGTGTTAAAATTTTTTCCATGGATGTTTTTAATTTTTGATTTTTAGATTGATTATGAATACATTTACTCGCTTCTGCTAAATAAAATAAAGGAGGAACAGAATCATCTTTTAATTGCTTCCATAATGATATAATGGAATCCATAAATACTGTCAAAGATTTACAAAACTTTTTAATTATACATTCTTTGTTAGGTATTAAAGACTGTTTATTGGGATTGGAGCCCATTTATTAAAAAAAATTGAATAATTTTATTTCTTACAATAGTGAAATAAATGAAATCTAAAGCATTAGCTGATATCGATCCAAATTCAACTCCGTCTTACATATTGAAATGGTCTTTTTATTTTGATCATTTAAAATTTTTCATGGGGCATTTTTATATTTTTTTAGGTCCATTTATTGCTTCATTCCTAATGTTTAATAAAAATGTTTATTTTTTTCCTTGGGACATTACCAAAATTATTTTATTTGGATTTCTTAAAATTTTAATTACATTTACAATTTACCATCGTTATTTTGCGCACAATACTTTTTCTTGTTCAAGACCTGTTGCAGTTTTACAATGTATAATAGCTTCGACAGGAGCTCAACGGAGCCCTTTATGGTGGGGTTCCAAGCATGTAAGACATCACAAATTTTGTGAAAATGAGGGCGACCCCCATAGTCCTTTTTTGTTCGGGTTTTGGTATGCATGGATGGGGTGGGTATTATCGAATAAAGAATTAGGTATTGATTGGGAATTTGTTCACCCCCATTTAAAAACATGGGAAATGTTTTTCATAGATGCTTGTTCTGGATTTATTCCATTTCTTGAACTTTATTGGTGGAACAAATTTGCGGGATTAAAAACTGCTTTAATAATATATTGGGCAACAATGTTGTCCGTTTACATCACTTTAGGATTCAATGTTTTTTTACATCATGATCCTGACATTACCGATCAAAAACAAGCAAACGGTAGATTCGTTTGTAGAGCTCATGATAAATGTCCACAATGGATAAACTATTCGATTGATTTATTAGGGGAAATGAATCATCAAGACCATCATCGATACCCTAGAAAAGCATTACATCCAAGCCGTCTTATAGATGTTCCTTATTGGTTTTATATTTATCCAGGTGAAAAGATTGGAATATTTTATAATGTAAATCATTATGGTTCAATCTAGTTTTATAAAATAAATCACTTAAGAATTTAATCTTTATAAAAAAAATGAGATTCACAAGTGTTTTATTTGCAACTTTTTTTTCTGTATGCCAAGCGTGGAAAACCAATAGTGGATTAATTTATGATAACGAAAATAGACAATTTAACTTGAGTGGAATCTCTTGGTTTGGTTTTGAAACTCAAGATTTTGTTGTTAATGGATTATGGTCACATCCAATGAATTTTTATATGGATTTGATGAAAAATAATGGATTTAATACAATTCGAGTTCCATTTTCTGCCGAGTGGATATTATATAACTTTGACTTATACCCAGATAGCGGTATGGTTTCTGCCGATGTTCAAAATCAACATAAAAAATCAATTGAGATTTTGGATAATTTATTTGAAATGGCCGAAAAACGCGATATGAAAATAATGTTGGATCTACATCGACTTCATAAAGAATATATATCTGAGCTTTGGTATAGTCCCACGGATAATATGTTTACAGCTGATGGTTTCTTAAAAACGTGGTTCCGTATTTTAGATAGATATCACAGTAATTCTTGCTTAATTGCTATTGACTTGCTTAATGAACCACATGGTCCTGCTACATGGGGAACTGGAGATTCTAGTACGGATTGGAATCAATTTGTTCAATATGCTATTGGAGAAATTGCACAAAAATACCCCGATAGCACATGGTTGTTTTTGGTGGAGGGTATTGGATGGGGGAAGGATTTATCCCAAGCTCGATATCATCCAATTCAAGTTTCTTCAGATATCCAACCTAGAGTAGTATATAGTGCTCATTCTTATGGTAAAAGTGTTGTTTGGAATACAGATGTTAATAATGCTGGACAATTATATTATGATTGGACGAATTCATTTGGTTTTTTGGCTGATCAAGGAGATACTTTTTTCATTGGGGAATATGGCGGAATTACGGATTTGGATGCTCCATGGATGATTACTTTTTCTAACTACTTGATTGAAAAAGGAATGAGAAATAATTTTTTCTGGAGTCTAGGACCAAATTCAGGGGATGTTCATGGTTTTTTATTAGATGATTGGACATTGGTAGATTCTTTTAAAAAATCTATTACAGTTAAAATTCAACCTAATCCTACTTTTTAGTCGTAATTTTATATGTAGGTTCTGTAGAACCCATATTTTATTTTTTTTGGGAAATTTAAAAATTGATTCCTATTTTTTTTTTCAACCTTTAAATCGAAGGAGCAAGAAAGAAAAAAAAAAAGAAAAAATCCCATATAGTCTACCTGGTCAGGATACGGGCCTTTCAAGCCTGAGAACCGAGTTCGATCCTCGGTATGGGAGTTTTGCTGTAGCAGTTTTTGGGTTTACATCAAATTTATGAAAACTACAGAGAAATCTGGACAACCCAAATATTATTCGCAGCACAAGGCAGGATTCCCGAGCGGTCAAAGGGGACAGACTTAAGCTCTGTTACTTCGGTTTCGTGGGTTCGAATCCCACTCCTGTCATTATACCGCATTAACTCAGTTGGTAGAGTGTGAGGCTTTTAACCTCAAAGTCAAGGGTTCGACCCCCTTATGTGGTATTGGAACGGAGAAAGACATAAAAATGCTCTGTGGCGCAGGGGTAGCGCGTTGGGCCCATAACCCAAAGGTCGGTGGATCGAAACCACTCGGAGCAAAAGGGAGAAAAAAACCTGGAAGCAGTTACAAACACAATTATGACCAAGACGGTCCACAAGGGGGTTTAGCTCAGATTGGTAGAGCGGTCGTTTAGCTTACGACAGGTCATTGGTTCGAATCCATTAACCTCCAAACGT
>Ga0214919_10005272_pt1 | contig 18446 bp, 19 predicted proteins | sample LL1503_MetaG_FD_177994 | JGI IMG/M metagenome (GOLD analysis project Ga0214919, IMG submission 177994) | Freshwater microbial communities from Lake Lanier, Atlanta, Georgia, United States - LL-1503 | ecosystem: Environmental > Aquatic > Freshwater > Lake | place: USA: Georgia | collected...
TTATGCTTAAAAATTTTACCGACCTGACTCTCGAGATCTCAAGCTAAGCAGCCTGTTTTGCCCATGTTTCTAAATTGACGGCTGAAAAACTTGATGATCGAGTAACAGCATTGTAAATATGAAGCTTGTTAGTACTTCTGGTAGCTCGTGTACATTCCCATTAATGGCATCACAGCCCTCCCCTTCATGCGCTCAAGACCAATATGTGCATTTCTCTTTTGTGGCTGATGAGGACTTCTACATGATTAACTATTCTGAAACGCCATAACCATTTCGAGTACCACTTTTAAAGTGTTGAAAAACCGCTTCGGCGGTTTTTTTTTTCGCCTGGAGTTTTTAAATTATTTTTATATAAAAAACTAATATTTATTTGTCATCTATAATCCATCCAACATTCAATGTTTTTATATATTTAATTTTGGAGATTGTGCATGAAGATTTTTACTCAAGCTTCTTGTTTTATCTTGGCGTCTTTATTTTTAACTATAAGTTTTGCAGAGAGCGCTAGTAATCCCCCCGTGAATTTATATCTTGCGCCGAGCCATTATTTACCCCTTTCTTCGGCGTCCAGGGTTCAATCCATCCATCATCTTAAAAACAATACTTACGATGTTCGTTTAAATAGCCCTGCGGGTCCCATTGAATATATTTGTCAGTTCTTTCCACAATCTGCTGTGGGAGATTGGGTGAATGGCGAGATAGTTTTGATTTCTTCCAATGATTTTGTGGGAAAAAATAATACGGTTGGCCCGGACCTTTCTTGTTACCCCGTAAAATATCCAGCAAGCCAAAATAAATAAATAAAATAAATAGGAGATAGTTATGAAAAAGAGAAAATTAATGAAATTAGCGGTGTTGTCTATAGGGCTAGTGATGGTGTTTGGGGCGATGGCGAGTGGGGCTACTAGCTTCAATCAAAAGATAAACCTGCCTGTTGGTTCTAGCGAGCAAGATACGGCTTCTTATTATGTCGGTGTGTTTGGGTCTGGAGATGGACGCTGGTCTACTTTTAATATGCAGACCGGTAAACAGATCCAAGTTCTGAATAACAATCCAGAGTTTGTAATTTCTGTGACGGATGATCAGCATGTTTTTGAGTACCGTTGTAAAACGCCCATGATCTCAGCAGGTTCTAATTCGGAAGTTTCTATTGCTTCAATCAGTCCTTTAATGAGCGCCGTTAAAAATCAGAGCCAAAGTTTTTCGTTTGATATTGTGGATAATCCTTCTTCCAAAGTGATGTGCAAAATTTTCAGTGAGTAATGAGATGCGGGTGGTTTCTTTAGGACTTCTTAAATCTTCTTAAAGTGGTTAAGAAGATTTAAGAAGTTTTAATACTTTTTATTAAATCACTCAGGATTCTTTTGACCCCCATGCCACCGCTACTTACAATCGCGGGCTGTTTTATAGCGGGACGAACACGAGGTTTGCCCCTACACCGTCAGTCATTTCAAGGCCTCTCATCATGATTAATACCCCACTCCACTATCACCTCATCGGCATCGGCGGCTGCGGCATGGCAGGGTTAGCCCAAATGTTAAAACAGAAAGGTTTTATAGTTTCAGGGTCGGATAAATCTGACTCTCTGGTATTAGATAAATTACGAGCTTTAAATATAAAAATTTTTATAGGCCATGAGGCTTGCCAGATCCAAGGCGCTAATAAAATTATTATCTCTACGGCGATTAATTCTAATAACCCTGAGATCTTAGAGGCCCAAAGATTAGCTATTCCCATTATTCATAGAGCCCAAGGCCTAGCTGATTTAAGTCATGACAAAAAATTAGTTTTGATCTTGGGTTCTCATGGCAAAACAACGACGACTGGATTTTTAATTTCCATGTTAAGAGCGGGAAATTTTAAGCCCTCTTATGCCATTGGGGCGACTTATTATGAGACGGGTTTGAATGCTTATTTAGACACTGGAGAAAGCTTTATTATTGAAGGCGATGAATCGGATCATTCTTTTAGATTTTTTTCTCCTGAAATAATCATTTTAAATAATATCGATCATGATCATTTAGAAACTTATGGCCATGATTTAGAAAATTTAAAATCGGCTTATCTAGATTTTATAAAGCAAAGTTTAATTAAACATCCCAATTTATTAGTAATTTTTAATGCTGAAGACCCGCACTGTGTAGATTTAATTTTAACTATTAAAAATTGGGCGTCTCAGCCCAGGATTAAAACTTATGGGGGTGCCCGCCCGGACGCCGAACTTTCAGATATTTTTATTAAAAATCTCAGCACGGAATTTAAAATAAAAGTTTCAAATCACACCTATCCATTTGTTTTAAATATGCCTGGAAAACATAATGCCCAGAACGCCGCAGGTGCTGTATTGGCGGGGTTCGAACTGGGGTTAAATTTAATCCAAGCCCAAGAAGGATTAAAAAATTACCAGGGGGCATCCAGAAGATGTGAAGTCCATGGGGAATTTGTTTTAGAAAATAAAAAATTTTTATTGATTGAAGATTACGGGCACCACCCCGTTGAAATTAAAGTGACTCTAGAAGCTTTAAGACTGGCCTATCCAGAAAGAAGATTAGTCTTGGTTTTTCAGCCGCATAGATATACCCGAACTCGAGATTTGTTTGAAGATTTTGCAAAGATTTTGGGCCGGCCGGATGTTTTAGTTTTATTAGAGATTTATGCGGCGTCTGAGAAGAAAATAGAAAATATAAATTCTGAAAATTTATTAGAAAAAATTAGGGCATTTAAAAATAATAAAAAATTTGGGGTCTTAACTAGTCTTAATTCTTGCTTAGAAACTTTGAGGGAAATAATTAAGCCCAATGATCTGGTGTTGATTCAGGGGGCGGGGGATATTCATGGCTGTGTGGGGATGATCTCTAGATTGGGACGAATACAAGATTCGCCCCTCCACCTAACCCTTAAATAAATGCCGTTATTCTTGATAGCTATTTCACCCAGTAATACTTAAAAAAAGTGTAGCGGGTGTTCATCCAGGCGAGTTTTAATCCTGCCAGGCCATCTAGAAAACCTAATTTAAAACAATACCCCCGAATGAAAGTAAAACCTGCTTTTAATAGGCCAATATAAAAACCGCCTAGCTTGCCTTTTTTTCTTAATTTCTCAGCGCCTGCTTGAGCATAAGCTTTAATTTTTTGATTGATTTGGGCGGGGTGGGTGTAGGAATAATGCAGGATGGGATTTTGTAATTTTTGAATAGCCCCAGTAATTTTTAGATTTTCATGGACGGGCGCTTTGTCAAATACAGCCTGGCTTTTTTTGAATAGGCGAATGTGATGCTCGCCGGACCAGTCGCCGAATCTGATTTTTTTGCTTAAAAAATAAGATTCGAACGGGATGTCAAAAGCGGAGATTTTTTGATCTGTATTTTGAAGAATATTTTTGATCTCTTGCGCTAATGGCTCTGAAATTCGCTCATCAGCGTCTAGTGATAAGACCCAATCTCCAGTGGCATAACTTAAAGCGCGATTTTTTTGAATGCCAAAGCCTGGCCAATCTGTTTGATAGATATTTGCTGTGTATTTTTTGGCTATGTCGAGGGTTTGATCCGTACTGCCAGAATCTAAAATAATGATTTCAAGATCTGGCGTGATTTTTAAAGCAGATTTTAAGCAGTCTTCGATCATCCGCTCTTCGTTTCTGCAAATTAAAATTAAAGATAAAGAGGCGGTCATAGTGTTACGGCTTCTGCTGGATTTTTAATAGAAAAATTTTGAGGCGTGAACTGGGTTATTTGGGATTTTATTTTAGAAAAAATAAGCTCTGGAGAGATTAAAGCAACAGGCCCAGTGGGATGAGATAAGGCTAAGTCTTGCATGCCCCAAGGGTGCCATCTGGAAATCTTAGAATGGTCCATTAAGCAAATAGTTTTAATACCCAGAGCAGGACAGACATGAGCCATGCCGCCATCCAGGGTTAAGACTAATTGGCAGTTTGAAAATACAGCGGCTGCTTCTAGGAAAGATTTGGTTTTAATAAAATTCACGCCTGGAATTTTGGCTAGATTTTCAGCCATTAAAAAATCGCCTGGCGCGGCCGTCAGAATTATCTGGAGATGAGGGAATTCTTGGCGAATTTGTTTGATTAAATTTAAAAATTGGCTTTCTGGATAGGCATTTTTTAAAAGACGCGTGGATAGATGGATGCCTAAAGAATTTTTATAGGGAATGCTGAGATTTTTTAAAGACTCTGGAAGATAGAAGTTAGTTTTTTCTTCGTAGGGATAATCTTGAGAAAACTGGGCATAAGTAATCCCCAGTGGTTTTAATAATTCGAAGCAAAATAAAGCTTCATGTAGATTTTTATCAAAATCTTGATTGGGAAGGATGGGGTGAGTAAAAACTGGGTTGGTCCCAATGGTTTTATCAGCCCGCATCCAGGTTAAGCTGCTTTTAGACAAATCAAAGCGAAATAAGATGGCCCAGTCATAGTGATTTTTTTTAATGGTTTGTATTAAAAATAATTTATGAAAAATAGATTTTATTTTTTTAAAAAAATTTCGTACATGCTTTGATTTTTGATAAATATAAATTTTATTAATATTCGGATTATTAAAAATGGCGCTCTGATTTTCAGTGTTTACTAAAATATCTATTTGGGCGCTGGGATAATATTTTCGCAGCGCTGTGATAGCAGGTGTGGTGTTAATTAAATCGCCAATATTGTCATTGCGGACTAGTAAGATTTTCATATTATTTTTTTAATTTTTAATTTTTTATTTCTATAAAGATAAGCAAGAGCTAGGCCTAAGATAATCATAGAAAGTAAGCCATGGGCATGATGAATAGTGGTATTTACCAGGCCAATCCCCGCATCAGTAATCAACGCACAAGCGGCGGAGGCCCAGAGTGCCATGGCGAGATTATCGGGGTTAATTTTGGGTCTGGGGTAATATTTAATTAAAAAGACGAGCCAAGAGATTAAAAATAAAATCAAAGCGCCGAAGCCTACTAGGCCCATTTCAGCCAGCGTATTTAAATAAAGATTATGAGCATGGGGAGCAAAGCCAAAGCAGGGTCGAGCACTATCAGGGATATTTTTATATTTCAGATCAGACCAGGTTTGAATATGGGCGTCAGAAGCGGCGAATCTATATTGATGGCTACCAAAGCCGACCAGGGGTGATTGCTCAAAAGTTAAAATAGCTGCATGGCGAATACAAGAGCGAGGATCCGTGCCGCTATGCTCCCAGGATTCTTGTCTTTGTAAGACCATGGGGTGAAAAATCAAAGTGCTGAGACTGGCCAGAATAATTAAGCTGGTTAAAACAAAGCTTATTAATTTGGATCGTGAATAAAAAATCAGGGCTAAAAATAAAGTAATCGAAAAAGCGGCCCCAAAGGCTGCTCTTGAAGCACCTGCTAAGAGGCCGAGAGATAAAATAATTAAAATAATTAAGCCGAGTATTTTTAAAGCTAGATTTGTTTTTTTCCAGAAAGCTAAGAGAAAACTAAAAGTCACGCCGAAAATTAAATCGAGATAAATCGCCGTGTGATTTCTTTGGCCTAACGTTTTTAAATTAAACTGATCAATATCATAGTGAGCGCTGATATAAGCGTGAAAAGCAGGGATCAGGCCGCCTAAAGTACCCAAGAGAGCAATTGATAAAATAATAAAAATTTGTTTGGGGGAGTAGGCACTGCGAGAGATCATCCATAAGACAGAGCTGTATCTTAGTAAATCTATTCCGCCCAAGAGCCCTGCGGGGCTGTGGGTGTGATAGAGGCTGGCTAAGTTAATAAAAATATCTGCCAGCATCCAAATTAAAATCACAGAGTCGAAGGCTCTCCAGGGGCCGCCAAAGTTTTCTGATTGATTCACAGATCTGTTAATTAACCAGGTTAATAAAAATAGGCCATAGAGAATATTACTAGGCGCTTCAAAATTAGGAATCGCAATAATAAATAAACTTAAGATGACGAGTTCTAAGATTCGGCCAAGAGATAAGTGAGATGCAGCTGGAGTTTGCATGAGGTATAAAATCTCAGTGATTTTTGAAGGGGCTGAGGTTAATAGACTTAGGGATTCGCTGCAAATGATTTAGTCAGAATCCGCCCAGCCCCGAACCGTTTTTAAGACTTGTGAGACTTCTATTAAGCCCACGCAGCGACATCGGGAGCCATCACGGCAGGCGGAGCAATCTTTATTTAAAGACAAAACTTGGGCTTTAGCGCCCACGGGTCCCCAGCGACCGGCATGGAAGGGCTTAATGGGTGCGTAGAGACCCAAAGTATTTCTCCCAAAAGCAGAAGCTAAGTGCACAGGGCCGGTACTAGAACAAATCAGGCCATCTATCTGGGATAAAAAATAAATTAAATTTTCTAGATCTAGTTTTCCTGTCAGATCAAAAAGGTTGGTGTGGGAATTTAAAAAAAGCTGAATTAAAACAGGCCTGATCTCCAGGCCCTCTTGTTCTGAACCCGTAATAAAAATATTAAAAATATTGGGATCCAGATATTTAATTAACTCAGCGTAATTTTCTAAAGGCCATTCGATATGCCGGCCGCGGGTGAGGGGGTGTAGGACTAGGTTAAATTTTTGCGTTTCTAAAATATAAGCGCTCTCTCCTGCTGGGGGCAGAGACGAAAATTTAAATCTGCGCATGGGAATGATTTCTGGGAGACTATAAGAAGATTTTAAACCCAGAGATCCCAATAATTTTAGATCTAACTGGGTCTCATGAAGCTCAGAGTTTTTGCGCTTGATAGAAACTAAATGATTACAAGTGAGCCAGTGAAAAACTCTATGAGACGTACCAATTCGGACTGGGATTTTGGCTTGAGAAATTAATCTAGAAATAGCTTTGTTGGGATAAATATGAATAGCTATATCTATATTTTTAGATTTTAAAATCTTGATTTGATCGGCTGAATCTGATTTTTGAATCGCTTCCCAATCTAGAAATTCATCGATATCTAAACATTGGGCAATTAAAGCTTGGGTGTAAGCCCGGCCGAGAAAAATAATTTTGCAGCTGGGTTCTGTTTTTTTTAAAACATAGGCCAGGGGTAAAGAAAACACTACATCGCCGATTTGATTGGTTTTGCTGAGTAAGAGGGTTTTATTTTTTAAATTAATTTTGGGCTTAAAAAATAGAGCAATAAAAAAATTAAAAAGGGCTTGAATGAGATTAGTAATTTTAAGATTCCCCCATGATTTTTAAAATTAATGCGAATGTTTGGTCTGCTGTTTTTTCAATGGGGTATTGCTTGGCAATAGTGATTTGTAACTCTTGAGCCTGTTTTAATTTTTCAGGATTTTCGAGTAATAAATTGATGAGATTAATGCTCTCAGGATGATCTAGATCAAATTCAGGCGGCAATATTTCTAAAGCTCCAGTGTTCTTATTAGTTAAGGCAACACAGCCATGGGCCATGGCTTCTAAGATGACATTACCAAAGGGTTCGTACTGAGCAGGGTAAATAAACAAGCTGGAGGCTAGATAAAAATCGGAGGTATCTGATCGCTGGCCTGTAAAAGTAATTTTTTGAGAAAGGTTTAATTCAGCAGCTTGATCTTGATAAAGAAATAATTTTTTTTCTTTGCCAATAATAAACGCATGAAAGGGTGTTTTGATTTTGGAAATAATGTTTAAAAATTCGCTGACACCCTTACGTTTAAAGCCTGAGCCAATAAATAAAATAAAAGGGATATTGGAGTTAACTTTAAATTCTTGGGCAATTTTCTCTTTAATTTTTGAAGTGTTTTCTGGCTGATCTAAGGAATTAAAGGGAATCTTAGAAAATAAGAGGCCGTTAGAAATAATCGAAATTTTACTGGGAGAAATATTAGGATAATGCTCGAGAATTTCTTGTTTAGTTTTGCTGGAATTGGCGACGATGTGTTTGGAATTTTTAAAGCAAGATTTTTCTAAAATTAAATAAGAAAGATGGAGTGGATTAAGACTAAAAGATCGAGTTTTTAAAAAAGCTTTATGGACACCATCTCCAGCTCTGTAAATATCTGCTGAAGTAAGTCGGTCTAAAGAAAAATAAAATAAATTTGAGTTTCGTAATTTTTTAATTTTAACCTGGAGATTGAACCACCAGACTTTGATCCAAGAGGGTAAAAACTTGGGCGCGCTGGAATTTAAAATCTCGAAATCAATATTTCGTTGTTTTAAAGCTTCTGTGAGTCTGGATAGAAACACTTCAGCACCGCCGAACTTGGTTTTGATGGATCTTAAGAAAATAATTTTTTTTGTAATTTTTGATTGCTTATTTAAGGACATATTTTGGGTCTTATTTTTTAGATTTTTAAAACTTGGTTAATTAAATTTTTAACAGCGTCTTGGGTTAAGCCGGTCATACAGTAAGTTTCTGGATATAGGCATACGGATCGTCGGCAATTAGCAACGCCTGATATTTTATGCTTAAAAATAGTCTGGGCATCTTGGCAGGGTAATGAATTCACAGAAAGGGCTTTAGTAATTTCAAGATTATGAAATTTTGAATGAGGCCCGTAGATTTTAAATTGGGTGGGGCCCATTAAAGTAATAGAGGGAATATTGAGGGCTCGGGTGAGATGAAGTACGCCGGTATCAGGGCCTAGGACTAATTGGGCTTTGGAAATTAAAACAAGCAGCTCATGAAGTTTTGTTTGTCCTGCCAGATTAAGAGCCCTGGGAATTTTTAAGGCTATTTGTTCTGTCAATATTTTTTCTGGCGCGGTGCCTGTGAGAATAATGTGATAACCCAGAGAGATTAAGTAATTTGCCATGGCAGCGTAATTTTCAGCGCCCCAGTATTTAGTAAAATTACTAGCGCCTGGGTGAATGATGGCGTAAGGGGAAGAGAGATTAAAAAGAGTAGGAATTTTTGAGATTTTTTCGAGATTAAAATAAGGTGCAGGGTAATAAGTTTGAGCCTGAGAAGATAAAGCTAAAGTCATGAGCGAAAAATGATCAGCTTGTGTTGGCAAAGAAATTTTTTGATGGATTCTATAAAGCTTTCTGTTTTTGGGATCTGGAAAAGATCTGATTTGAGTAATATTTAAAGCATAAAATAAATTAATGCTGGCGTAGGACCAAGGGATAACGCCTAATTGCCAGCGATTTTTATGTTGAGATTTGAATTGTCTAAACCAAGAAGGATTATTTTTTTTAGATTCGAAAACGCGATCAATATTTTTAAAAGTCTGGGAAAAGACCCCCCAGCCTTCTGGGACTAAGAGTTCGAGGGAAGCATGGGGGAATTCTTGTTTTAAGGCTTGAAATAAAGGCGAGATTAAAACTAAATCGCCAAGTAACACTAAGCCGCTGATTAAAATCTTATCAGGAGGGTTATTGTTTTTGGATTTTAATAAGCCAAAGAGAGTGCGAAGATCTCGGCTTAACCCCAGTAAAAATAACTGGAGTCGATACTGAAATTTTGGAAAATTCATGAGGTTTTTAAAATAGGGTTAAATAAAAAGCGGGGCAGTGTAACAAGAGATATAAAAAAGAGGGAGCAAGAGTTAAGACATGAGAGTTAAGACATGGAATTGACTGGATATATAGAGATTTTCGAGAATTACTTTAAGAAAAAATTTTGGGGTAACAAGGACGGGTCTTCAGGGCCTAATTCAGCGGTTGAAGAGACCAAGATTTTAAGAAAAAATTTAAGCGATTTAATTTTGGATTTAAAAATCGAAAGCTTATTTGATGCGGGTTGTGGGGACTTAAATTTAATCAAATATTTAGATCCAGAGGCTTTAGGGCAAATTAAAAATTATATCGGCGCGGAGTGTGTTTTTGAGCTAACTAATCAAAATAAAACTAACTATCAAAATTATACTCACTGGGATTTTGTGACTATGGATATTTTGATAGATCCGATTCCTTGTGTTGATTTAATTTTATGCCGAGACGTAGTCCATTATTTTCCGAATGATCAAATTTTTAAATTTTTAGAGAATTGCCAGCGATCGGGTTCAAAATATTTGTTAATTACCCATAACACGCAGGCGCCTATTTCAGCCAATTCAGAAACACAATTTGGAATATTTCGGCCAGTTAATTTAACCCAGAAGCCGTTTTTTCTGGAAGGTCTGAAGTTGAGTATTAAAGAAGATTTTATGGCTAAAGAATTGGCTTTGTTTGAATTAAATGGGAAATAAGTCTAAGAAAAATTATATTAATATTTTTAAATAAAATTTGGACTGTGACCGCTGTTTTTTTTAATTTCTCACTCTGACATAATCCGCCCCGAACTTGATTGCTGCACTGCACGTAGACCTTCGGATATCCTGACAGTCCCGCGGTTCTATGCGGTAAGTGTGATCTTACTGGCAGTCAAGTTTATCTTCATTTTGATCACTCCTCACATTTAAAAAGGCAGTTATGACACTGCCTATTTTTTTGTGTATTTTTTGCCGGTGATTTTATAATTTTCTATTTTTTATTCCGGGCCAATAAATAACTTTCCCTAGATCGATCTCTCGAAGCCTCTGGTTTTTTCATGCTGACCTGGTGATATTTCGCTCGGCAATTTTTTAAGACCTGATCAAAGCCTTCGCCATGGAATAATTTCATGAGCAAATCGCCGCCAGGTTTTAAAGTTTTATCAGCAAAATCTATGGCAAGTTCTAGTAAATAAATTAATTTTGCCTGATCAACACTGCGCGTGCCACTCATATTGGGTGCCATGTCTGAGAGGACTATATCGACGGGCCTGCCATCTAATATTTCTAGTAATTTTTGCTCTGTGTCGCTTTCGGTGAAATCACCCTGTAAAAAAGTGACATGTTCTAAAGGCTCAATGGCTAAAATATCCATGGCAATAATTTCGCCTTTGTGTCCCACCCATTGTCTTGCCAGTTGAGACCAGCTGCCTGGAGCGGCACCTAGATCAACAACGACCATGCCGGGTTTAATAATCTTATGAGCTTCTTGAATTTCTAATAATTTATAAGCAGCTCTTGAGCGATAGCCATCTTTCCAAGATTGCTGGACATAAGGATCTGCAAAGTGTTCTTTGAGCCAGTTCTTGCTGGATTTGGTTCTTTTAGCGGGTTTTGTTGGCATGAGTTTTTAATTTAAATCTTTCTTAATTTATAGTTTTTTCATTATAAAAATTTAGATGCTATTTAGCATCTTAAATATTGAGTTAGGTATGGACTTGAGGCGAGAAGCTCGGGTAATATGATTTAACTCTTACTGTTATTTTATGACGTAAGAGCAGTCATTCGGCATGAGATAAATATTGGGCGGAGGACGGATTTATGAGTCGTTTCGAGTTGATAAGAGCCATTTTTAATAGAGTTCCAGGCGGCAGTCGTGGAATTAACAAGCTGGGTTACCATGTTGTGTCGGTCACCCAAGCGCAAATACCAATGTATGCCACATTGGAGAAGCTGACCCGTCCAAAACTACAAAAATTAGCCCACCAGTTGGGTGTAATAGAAACCGTGGAATAATAACTAGAAAGAAATACTAAAAAAAGATCAGACTATGGACCCGCGTTAAGCGGGTTTTTTTATGGGGATTTTTTATAAATATTTTTTAATGTCTTCAAACGCATAAGTGATAATCATATCGGCCCCAGCTCTTTTCATCGCTAAGAGACTTTCAAATAGTACAGCAGGCCCATCTAGCCAATTTTTTTCAGCGGCGGCTTTGACCATGGCATATTCACCGCTGACTTGGTAAGCACAGATCGGCTGAGAAAATTTCTGTCTTAATTGGTAAATAATATCTAGATAAGCCAAGCCTGGCTTGACCATTAAGATATCCGCGCCTTCTTGAATATCTAATCCAGCTTCTAGCAAAGCTTCACGGCTATTCGCTGGGTTCATCTGATAAGTCGCCCGATCGGTCATATTGATTTTTAGGCCAGAGCTGGTGAATTGCTGAGGCGCTGAATCTGCGACTTGTCTAAACGGCCCATAGAAACTCGAGGCATATTTAACGGCATAAGATAAGAGGCCAATAGACTCAAAACCCGCTTGATCTAAAGCTTGTCGCATATATTTAATCATGCCATCGGCCATGCCGCTCGGAGCCACGAGATCAGCGCCCGCTTGAGCATGAGAGACAGCTATTTTTGCGAAAATCTCACAGCTTTTATCATTATCAAGCAAGCCAGTACGTGGGTGAATTAAGCCGCAGTGGCCAGTATCTGTGTAACTGCAAAGACAGACGTCCGTAATAATTAATAGCTCTGGGATATTTTTTTTAAGTAATTTTATAGCCTGCTGGACAATGCCCTGATCTGCATAGCTTTCAGAGCCCAGAGGGTCTTTATTTTTTGGCAGGCCAAATAGTAAAACAGCCAGGACACCCTGATTAAATAACTCTTGAGCTCTTAAAATTAATTTATCTAAAGAATATTGAAACTGGCCTGGCATGGCTTCGATAGGTTTTTCTATGTTCTCACCATGAATAATAAACAAGGGAATAATTAAATCTTGGATAGATAAATTATTTTCTTGAACCAGATCTCTTAGCGCTTTACTGGCTCTCAATCTTTTTAATCTTTGTGTTGGGAATCCAGGCATGATTTTTTGCTCTTTTTATTTTTTATTCAGCCTTGGGCGATAATTTGGATCGATATAAAGTCAGGGTGTGGCCCATCGACTGGATTAATTCAGCGCCTGTTTTTTCCAAAATCGTCTGAGTCGTTGCTGCTTGAGTCTCTTTATCTTGGCCCGAGATTTTAATTTTAATCAGCTCATGGTTAATTAAAGCCTGGTCGATTTCTTTAATAACAGCCTCTGTGAGGCCCTTGTTACCTAGTTGTACGATCGGTTTTAAGCTGTGAGCTCGAGCTTTAAATTCAGCGCGAATTTGAGCGGGGGTTTGGGTTTGATCTATAGATTCAATCAGTGGCCTTGTTTTGGCGATAGCTGCTGATCTTGCGGCTTTAGATTTAGCTTTGGCGCGATTTTTGTTTAAAGATCGAATGGGGCTGCGAGTTGGATTAGGCATGGTATAAAAAATATCCTGTTGGTGAGGGACTAAAAAAATAAAATTTAAAAATTATTTAAAAGATGCTTCTGGGCGAGCTTTATATAACTTGCGGCGCTGTATTTCAAAAAATCTAATTCGGTCTGGGTTAGTTTTCGGGCTTGTTTGACGGGGGAGCCTATATATAAATAACCGCTTTCGAGGGTTTTACCGGGTGGAACTAAAGAGCCTGCGCCAATAATCACATCGTCTTGAATGATGGAATTATCCAGAACCGTCGCGTTCATGCCAATTAAAATCCTAGAGCCCAAAGTACAGGCATGACAGATGGCGCCGTGACCAATGGTGACGTCCTCACCAATGGTTAAACCTGCCCCTGCAAAAAAATCACTGGCATGCGTGGTGTGTAAAACAGCGTTATCTTGAATATTCGTTCTCGCGCCAATTTTTATGGGCATCAAGTCACCCCGAATAGAGGCAAAAGGCCAGACGGAGACTTGATCACCCAAAGTCACATCGCCAGAGACGCAAGCGAATGGGTCTACAAAACAATCTTGACCCAGCTGGGGTGTTTTATTCCCCAGGGTCCGGATATTTAATTTTTTTTTATCCATGATTATTTTTTACCCTCAAAGAATTTTTTCACCCCTTCGAACCAGTGTGAAGCCTTGGGATTATGTTTCTGAGCATTTTTATCTGAGTTATTAGATAAAGACTGTTCGAAAGATTCTAATAAGGCTTTTTGCTCTGAATTTAAATTTACGGGGGTTTCAATAATGATATGGCACATTAAGTCCCCAATAGAACCGCCTCTTAATGGCTTGATGCCATGTCCTCGGACTCTCAAAATTTTTCCAGATTGAGTCTCTGCAGGAATTTTTAATTTCACGCGGCCCTCTAGCGTCGGGATTTCTATCTCCCCGCCTAAGCAGGCTTTGGTAAAGCTAATGGGAACCTCGCAGTGTAAATTTGCGCCCTCGCGCTGGAATAACTCATGTTCTTTAATCACAAATTCAACATACAGATCGCCAGAGGGCGCGCCGCGGTCTCCAGCTTCGCCTTCTCCAGAGAGTCTGATTCGATCGCCGTTATCGACGCCGGCTGGAATTTTGACTGATAGTTGTTTTGTTTCTTGAACACGGCCTTGGCCATGACAAGATTTGCAAGGGTCTTTTATGACTTGGCCTGCGCCATGACAGCTCGGGCAGGTTTGTTGAACTGAGAAAAAGCCCTGTTGCATGCGCACAGCGCCCGCGCCATGACATGTTGAACAAGTCGTTTTACTGGAGCCAGGTTTAGCGCCAGATCCAGAGCAGGGTTTACAGCTGACTAAAGTTGGGACTGAAATATTTTTAGTAATGCCATGAACGGCTTCTTCAAGCGTTAGGGTCATTCTAAAACGAAGATCAGAACCTCGTGCTTGTTGTTGTGAATGACCACCCTGCCCTTGACCACCGCGGCCACCGCCAAATAAATCGCCAAAGATATCGCCGAAGACATCGCCGAAACCGGCGCCGCCTCCACCACCAAAACCACCGCCTTGGCTGCCGTCTACCCCTGCATGACCAAATTGATCATAAGCTTGGCGTTTCTTAGCATCGCCTAGAACATCATAGGCTTCGTTGATTTCTTTAAATTTAGCTTCAGCGCCTTTGTCATCCGGATTTCTGTCTGGATGATGCTTCATGGCTAAGCGCCGAAACGCTTTTTTAATATCCGCTTCAGAGGCGCCTTTCTCAACGCCGAGCAATTCATAGTAATCCTGCTTTTTAGCCATTTTTCTTTTTGACTCTGTGGTTTTGTGTTCTGGTTTAAATTCTTTAATTTTTTTAGATAAAAATGAATGCCCCCTGTAGGGGCGGACCTATGTGTCCGCCCTTTTAACAAGGGGCAGAGAGGGGTCTCTATTTATTTCTTATCGTCTTTCACTTCTTCGAACTCGGCATCAATCGCATCATCTTTATGATCAGAGCCAGCACCAGATTCAGATCCAGCGTGAGCCTGATCATGAGATCCTGCCTGATCGCCAGCGCCAGCTTCTTGATTTTGGCCATACAGCATTTGCGCGAGTTTTTCAGAGGCGTCGGATAGGACTTTGGTTTTGGCTTCAATGATTTCTTTGTCATTGTTTTTCAAGACTTCTTCGAGATCTTTGATAGCCGCTTCAATGGCTGTTTTATCTTCAGCAGGAACTTTATCGCCGAGCTCTCCTAAAGATTTTCTAGACGCATGAATTAAGTTATCACCAGCGTTTCTAGCTGAAACTAATTCATGGAATTTTTTATCTTCAGCAGAGTTAGCCTCAGCGTCTTTCACCATCTGATTCACTTCGTCTTCAGATAAACCACTGGCAGCGCGAATAACAATAGACTGGGTTTTGCCAGACGCTTTATCTTTTGCTGAGACATTTAAAATACCATTCGCATCAATATCAAAAGTCACTTCGACTTGAGGCATGCCGCGTGGTGCTGGGGGAATGCCTGTTAAGTCAAATCGACCTAAAGATTTATTAGCAGAAGCGACTTCGCGTTCACCCTGGAGAACATGGATGGTCACAGCGGCTTGGTTATCATCCGCGGTTGAGAACACTTGGGATTTTTTAGTCGGAATAGTGGTGTTACGCTCTATCAACTTAGTCATGACACCGCCCATGGTTTCAATACCCAAGGATAAAGGCGTGACGTCTAATAATAAAACATCTTTGACGTCTCCAGATAAGACGCCGCCTTGAATCGCCGCGCCAATGGCGACGGCTTCGTCAGGGTTCACATCACGACGAGGTTCTTTACCAAAGAAGTCTTTCACTGCCTGTTGAACTTTAGGCATGCGGGTTTGACCGCCGACTAAGATTACTTCGGAGATTTCAGAAGTAGATAATCCAGCGTCTTTTAACGCTTTTTTACAGGGCTCAATAGTTCTTTTGATTAAATCTTCGACTAAAGATTCGAATTTTGCTCTCGTAATTTTGATATGAAGATGTTTAGGGCCTGAACTATCGGCTGTGATATAGGGCAAGTTGATTTCTGTTTGCTCAGAAGAAGACAGCTCTATTTTTGCCGTCTCAGCCGCTTCTTTTAATCTTTGCATCGCCAATGGGTCTTTGTGCAAATCAAAGCCACTGGAGTTTTTAAAGTCATTGATTAAATAATCCATCAGGACTCTGTCGAAATCTTCGCCGCCCAAGAAAGTATCACCATTGGTTGCTAATACTTCGATTTGGCTATCGCCATCGACTAAGCCAATTTCAATGACGGATACGTCGAACGTACCACCACCTAAGTCATAAACAACGATGGTTTGATCGCCCTTGCCTTTGTCCATGCCATAAGCCAACGCTGCAGCTGTCGGCTCGTTAATGATTCGACGGACTTCAAGACCTGCAATTTTTCCAGCATCTTTCGTGGCTTGACGTTGAGCATCATTGAAATAAGCAGGAACCGTAATTACAGCCTCTGTCACGGGCTCGCCTAAATAATCTTCAGCGGTTTTTTTCATTTTTCTTAAAACATCCGCTGAGATTTGTGGGGGTGCTTTTTTCTCGCCGTTCATTTCAATCCAGGCATCGCCGTTATCAGCTTGAACGACTTTGTAAGGCACTTTTGCAATCACTTTCTGTTGAATTTCTGGGTCTTTGAATAAACGACCGATTAATCTTTTAGCAGCATAAATAGTATTAAAAGGATTGGTGACACCCTGACGTTTGGCAGATTCGCCAACCAAGATATTGCCCTCTTTATCGACGGCGACAATAGAGGGGGTGGTTCTACGACCTTCTGAGTTTTCAATCACTTTGGGCGCATTGCCTTCCATGACTGCGACGCAGCTATTTGTTGTTCCTAAGTCAATACCAATGATTCTGGCCATGTTGAGCTCCTGTATTTTTAGTAAAATTTGAATGAATTAATTTGCTTAAATTAGGTCGGGCCCGGAAGTGGGGCTGTGGTTTTAAATTTCAAGATATAAAAAAATTAACTTGCAACAATGACTCTCGCGGGTCTCACCAATCGGCCATTAAGCTGGTATCCCTTTTGATAAACCATCGTGACTGTATTGCTCGCAACGCCATCGACAGGCTGCATGCTCATGGCCTCATGAAGGCTTGGGTTAAACGGCTGATCTTTCGGATCAATGCGCACCACGCCAAATTTAGACAGGGTGTTAATAAACATAGAAAGAGTCATCTCCATGCCCTGGGAAATAGAGCCCGTATTGGGGTCTGTATTTTTATCTTTATCTTTATTAATAATTTCTAGGGCCTGATCCAGGCTGTCTATTACTGGGATTAATTGGTTTAAGAATTTTTCCAAAGAAAATTTATGAGCGTGCTCAATATCTATCTGAGATCTTCTTTTGACATTTTCTAATTCAGCCATCGCATAGAGGGCCTTGTCTTGGGATTCTTTATTTTTTTTCTCAGCCAGATCTAATTTTTCTCTTAGAGTTTCTAATTGTTTAATTAACTCTTGAAGATTAATTTCAGCGCGTTCTGAATGATTTTGATTCTGAGTATTTTCTTGAGGATCTTGATTTTGATTATCTTGGCCCATGGGCATCTCCCGTATTTTTTAAAATTAAAACAGCTGGTTAAAAAACAAGGCCGGCCAGATGGGGATGGGAGAATTGATTTCAAGACGGGGCGCTATTCGTTTTATGAGGTGGCCCCTCTATGGCAGAGCTCACCAGGAGAGGCAGCTCCCAAATGATTCTCCATCTGCGATGAGCTCATAGTCTTCTAAGGCTTCTGTTTTGACTAAAGCGCCACTGGATTGAACGGGCTCGACTTTAATCCCAGCCGTTGGATTTGTGGTTGCCACCAAGTTTTCATACATATCGGCGCTTGTTTCTCCTGTGCCGGCCGCGGCCCCTGCAGCGGCCGCTACCTCGGAGACAAGTTTACGCAAAGGCTCAAGGTAATAGCCTAGGAATGGATTGTGGATATGTTTTGGGCCTCTTATTTGGGTCGGGTCTTTTGCTAGCTCATGAGTTAATTCATTGAGCAATGCCGGCAACGGGGAGTCTGTATCAGTGAAAGCAGACGGACTAAAGTTGTGCACAATGGCCAAGCCATAATTCACGGCAAAATTTCTATTCCTAAACGAAGTCCTTTCTAAAATTTGACCATAGATTTTTTCGATTAGCCTGGCGAGAATGGCTTCTGCCGTCATTCTTTCTTCTCTGACGGGCCCTTCTGAAAGCGGATTTAAGACGTGAGAAAGAATACCTAGAAGATCGAAAATAGCGGGACTTTTTTGGTCCAACAATAAGTTTATTTTGTCTTGGTGTGTATAAATTGCTTTTAGAGCCGCCTGGGTAACCGGGGTTAATAGGGGGCTTTGGTGGAGGCTGAGGTCATGAAAAACCGTCATGAGATAGGCCATTTTTTCTGCAAAATTCTGAGGCGGGCTGGAAGTGCTAGGCGCTAACGTCTGCTCAAGTTCATCAACGGCGGTATTAAAAGGCCCCGTTGAAAACGGCAGAAATTTAACGCCATAAAAACAAAAAAATTTATAGAGGCAAAAAATGCTCATTTTTTTGAATTTTTATGCGAAAAGTTTCAATTTATATC
>Ga0214919_10005273_pt1 | contig 18446 bp, 32 predicted proteins | sample LL1503_MetaG_FD_177994 | JGI IMG/M metagenome (GOLD analysis project Ga0214919, IMG submission 177994) | Freshwater microbial communities from Lake Lanier, Atlanta, Georgia, United States - LL-1503 | ecosystem: Environmental > Aquatic > Freshwater > Lake | place: USA: Georgia | collected...
ATTGTGGTTAAAGTCCTTGTCAACCTTTTAGTGGTTTTGAAGGTTGACAAGGCAATCATTTTCTGTAAATAAAAAAGGTCGTGTAGTCCAACTGGTAGGAGACAAGAGACTTAAAATCTCTACAGTATGGGTTCGAATCCCATTGCGACTACTTTCTTCTATTAAAAACTAAAATATAATAAACTTATGAAGAGGAAATACAATTATCTTTACGTCATTCAAGGTTATTACACAGGATCTTATGAAGATCTTACACAATCCGAGTCTTATAAAGAAGCCAAGATTGATCTTAAAGCTTATAGGGACAATGAGAAAGGTTCCTTTCGTATGATTAAACGTAGGGAGTTGGCGTGATCATACACAATATTGTTTTCATTATACTTTTATAATTCCTTATAGGTATAATGAAAACAACCTTTTTATCCCTAGGGTGAGAAAGGAATGATAAGAATCTAACTGGTCGGAATAATACACATGGAATAAATCATCATAAGATCACCCTGAAAATCATGATTAAAAACTAGATTAAAATAAGATCATGAAAAGAATCTTATTAAAATCAGAGGTTCTCTCCCCATTAAGTATCTTTGTGGATACTATTGGAAAATTAAAAGACTTTATAAAGGACATGAAAAAGGCATTGTCTTTTATGAAGTATGCAATCAGCAGTTTGTTTGATTAAAAACTAGATTAAGATGTAAGGACGATGAAAAGCATTTTATTCATTACCCTATTGATTACCGCAATTTATTTCAGCAATCATGACTTTCCCTATCAAAAGACAATCGGGGAAGCTTTGGAAAATCTGGTCAATCCGTGATTAAAAACTAGAATAAACTGATTTCACGATGAAAACTTCCATTCTTGCTTACTTCCAAGACCTGAATTGTTACAAGCTGTTAGATGGTGAAATCACGGTTTCGTGGGGTTCATTGAAAGAACAATGGTCTAACAGATCAACTTGGTCGGGTTATAAAGATGACTTGACTTTCTTTCAATGGCTGGAATGCGAAGCCAGCGAATATTTCGCTGGAAAGTATCTCGGGGTTTGATTAAAAACTAGATTAAACTGTAAGGACGATCAGCCTTCCAATGGCTGAAGGGGGTTTAAAAGTTAGGACTGTATATCTCCTAACAGAATCACCACCATTGGATGATCGTCTAACGAATAGTAATTGGAAGGATTGACCCACCTGAAACGGGTCGTTTGATTAAAAACTAGATTAAAATCAAAACATGGCAATCACCGTATCGGTTGAAGCTAGTGATGAAATCATCAATGCAATCGCATTGGAGTTTTCCCCAAAGGGAAGCAAGTGATTAAAAACTAGAATAAACTGTAAACAGCAAGAGACGGTTGAGCTTACCAGAAAAGCCGAACAACCAACCAACCACTTAGAAAATTACCATTATGCAAGACACCACCACCACCACCACCGCCGAAGTCACCACCACCAAGGCTAAAAAGGTCAATACGACCCTCGTCGCCAGCGAAAAGGGCAAGGCATTCATCGACGAGCTTTGCAAGGAATTGCAAGTGAAAGGTAAAACGAACAAATTGATTGAATTGCCCGCTCACGCCGCCGTGGACATGCTCATCGAAATCGCCACGGATTTCCGCTTCCGAAGCGTCACGACTGAAACGGAAGAGGGTCCGGTGACTGAAACGTTTGACCGTTTTGAAGAGTATGCTTTGAAATTCGAAAGTGAGCGCAATTCCGACAAACCAGAAACGGCGGACGAGCTTCAACGCACTTTGGAACAAATCAAAGCCAAGCTTGCCGCACTAGGCTTGAAAGCCTAAGCGACTATCGGGAAAGGTTAAGAGTTCAACCCTCTTAACCTTTCCCCTTTCTATTGAATTAAAAACTAGATTAAATTAATCTCATGAGCAGATTCAACCAGATTCGAATGCACTTCCGCTGCATGATGCGGAATCATAAATTTCGCTGGCACTTCCAAGGAATCAAGAGAGCCATTCTGAATTAAAAACTAGATTAAACTGATACCACGATGGATATTTACACACCTGACGAAGAAGAGTATTACAACGAAGATCAAGATCAAGATCAAGATCAAGATCAAGATCAAGATTGCGACGAAGGCGGTGAAGATTCTTGGTTAGATTCCTATTGGGAATCCCGTTTCGATACTGGCGACGATTACGAGTATTGAGACAATCAGGGAAGGTTGAGGGTCCAATTCCCTTAACCTTTCTTTTCCCCTACCACCTGATAGAAAAGCCTAACGGTCTAACCACTGTTAGGCTTTTTTTGTGTCGTTGTGTAATTTCTGTTAGATGTTAGGTATCTGATAGGTCTAACTGATAGAGTGTTAGATATGTGTGTCTAACTGTTAGCTAACAGGTGCTTTATGTTAGAAATTGGTTAGATGGCTAACAGTTAGATGGGGGTCTTGGGGGGCCATAGAAAATTTTTAAAGTAAAATTTAGGAATTTGTCCCTATAGATTTTCAAAATTTCTTAACTATTTTTTTAGAATTTGTCCTATATAAAAAAAATTTTTTTTTTAGTAAAATTTAGGATTTTATTCTTTAAGAATTTTTATAATATATTATACATCAGTCATTGATCAAGTATAATGTGTTATGTATCACATATTATCCACACAGCCAACCTTAAATAGTGTAATGGTTTCTTTTAAAGATTACTTTGATTTATTACACGAATCATTTGACACGGTTTCGGATTTTTTATTAAACCCTGAGCACCGCGATAAAAGGTTTTGGGATCTTATGAAGGAGTTTGAAGCATCTGGTGGTAAACAGATAGGTTCTGGTAAATATGGGGTTGTTTATTCTCATCCCAAATGGCCATATGTAATCAAGACATTTGCCAAGGATGATACTTATCTCAAGTTTGTAAGGTTTGCTTATAAGAATCCTTATCCACCATTTCCTAAATTCTATGGTCCCCCTAGAAAGATTGTCCCATTTTATACTAGAGATGAATGGGATAAAGAATTATATATCTCCCGTATTGAGAAATTGGAACCCTTGGAAGAGGGAGAGTTTGATAAGATTGATGAGGCGAGAAATAAGCTTACGAGATATTTCTTTTATACAAACAATCCAGAACACATACATGGAATGTTTGAAGATGATATAAGGGCTGAAATGGTGGAATTGAAAAAATATGTTAACATTATTCCCAGAGAGATATATAATGTTTTGGTTGGGGCTGAAATGATTGAGGATGTGATGAAGAAAGAAAAATGGACCGGAGCACCTGATTGGCATAAAGGTAATATCATGAAGCGTGGTAATGGTGAATATGTTCTTATTGATCCTATTTGGGAGGGATATACATTCAATGCTTACCGTGATCATGATGAATATGTCAGACAGGAAGCTGGTTATTTTGCCGATGAACACCCGGATTATGTAGAGCCAAAACCCTTGCGTGGTGGGGAACTCCCCAAGAAGAAACGTGTCAAGAAACCCAAAGTAAAGATATCACCACCCAAACCAGAAGAAACATACTCTGATGACGAGATTCCATTTTAAAACTTATCATTCAAATGTTTGTTACCAGAAAAAACAACAACCTAGTGACAGTTTATTATCACTGGGTTGAGGATCAAAATCTGGACTCGTCATGACGGAACCTGATTATTTATAGTTTACCACGGGAGTTCTGGGTTGTCAAGTTCATATATTTTGGGAATCTTATTTTCGAAGGTGATTTTAACATTTTGATATTGTTTGTCGAGATACTTTAAATCGCCACTCTTACCGCAACCATAGCAATGGAAATACTTAGGTGTTCTTGCGTGGATGACACATGAAGGTGTCTTCTCTTTGTGGAATGGACACAGCATATACATATCACCTTTCTTTGTCCACCAACCCAAAGATTCTTTAGACTTCTTATAATGGGATTTATTTGGAGATATTAACATTACTTTCGTTCATATGTCTTACTTGGTTTATATACTTTCTTATTATTCATATAAAAATAACTTGGACCTTGTGCTTCGCATATTTTACAGTAAGTGAAATATTCAGTTATGAATCCTCGATCTTCCCCAGTCTTTTCGAGTTCTTTCATTTCATTCTTGCACCAAGGGCATTTATTAGTGTTTCTCATAAATCATTTAATGTATTATATATTGGACATTAACTATGCGTAGTATAGCATATATCAGTCATTATCCAAATATTTCTTCCAGTGTATCATTCCTGTTTAAAAAGTCAACGAAAACGTCGGCATGGCAATAAGTTCCAGAAGGACAGACGCAAGCAATCCTCTGATCCTTCAGAACCCTACACGCTTCCTGTAGCTCTGGATTGCTGTAGAAGTGCTCTCTGAACTTGTCTACGGCTTCTCGCTTGGTCTTTACCCTGAACGGTGCTGAAGAGTGTTCCTTGTGGCTGTAGGGATTGGAGAACGGGCTTGGTCTTGTTACCAACACATCATAAGGTTCATTCCAATTAACTCTCGTTGTCATCTGGGTCTTTCATCGTAAAGTTTCTTGTTAAATTCCTCCACTTGTTTCTTCCAGAGTTCGGGATTTTTCCTAGCCCATTTTATGATAGGTTTTTCAAGTTCAGTCATTTTTTCTTGAAAATCTTTAATCTCTTGTGGCAATTCTTTAAGTTCTGTGTGTAATGGGTATTTCAAATTCATAACTTATGATACATCGCAATTGGATCATTTTCAAGTTAAATATTTTGGATGTTTACTTTCCAGCAATTATACGAGATGGCGTATCCTGCTTCTTTTTCTTTTGATGAATTTGATAAGATTCAAAATTATTCACAGAAAATAAAATATGCTACTGATCATTTGGTTCGTATGGGTTCGGGATCATCTAGGGTGATCTTCAAAATTGATGAAGAGAAAGTATTGAAAGTTGCAAAGAATGTCAAAGGTCTTGCCCAGAATTCAACGGAACAGGATTATTCCATACAGGATTGGTATGGAGATATCGTAGCCAAGGTTTTCAAAATTGGTGAAGAAGTAAAAGATGTTGGTCCTTTCTACCTCGAAATGGAATTAGCAAAGAAATTAAGCCCAAATAGATTTAAACAATTACTTGGATTCAGTGTCCAAGATTTGGAATCTTGGTTAAGACGACAAGCATTCTTACATAAGAAAAGTAAATATGATGTGGTCATCGACCCAATATTGAAAGAGACTTTGGATAATAATGAATTTGTCGGGCAACTTTGGGACATGATTCAGAACTTTGCCATGTCATTTCCGGGAGACTTTGGAAGGGTTAATTCATATGGTGAGGTTTTGAGGGATGGAAAACCTACGGTAGTGTTAGTGGATTTTGGATTATCTGAATCCATTCATTTAGATTACTATGCCAAATCTTAAATAGTTTAATGATTCTTTTTAAAGATTATTTCATCATTCAAGAACAATTGAAAGCCCCAAAGTCTGTGAAGTCTCTTGTGAAGAAGTGGGGAGTGCCGGAAGAGCGAATTAATCAGGAACTTGATAAGGGTCAAAAAGTCGAAAGAGAACACGCGACTGATAACCACACAGCAAGAACCATAGCATCCCATCACGTATTTGAGATGCTTGACTATTATGACAAGTTGGTAAAGATGGAAAAGTCTTAAATCTGGTCGTCCATTGTTAATTTATCAGCATTTAGCCATTCCTCACCCATACTGGAATCTTCAAACTTAACAAGATATGGATAGTTATCATACGTCTTATCATATTTTATAATCTGACCGGGATAACTCTGAATCGTCCCCTTAGCCATTACCCAATCACCAACCTTGAATTTTGGCTCAGGTTTTGACAGTCTTTTCTTTTCGGAATGTTTAAAATCTTTAGGCTCATACCAAGCAGTATAACCATTTTCAAATTCCAGTCTATAAGTATTCCCAGAGGTATCTGACGCATAATCGATAATGGTCGCATTGTCTTTGTCTGGTCCTGCGAGAATAACAGCATCGCCAACTTTAAATTCTGGCTTGGTAGAAGCTAGTTTGGTGGTGGTAGTAGTAGTGACAAGTTCAAATCGATCAGGTCTAAAAGTTTGCAATGACTTACTATCATCAAAAATTTTTATAAAGTTGTCGGAATCGATTCCTTCGACTTCGTATGTTTTACCCTTTGTCAGATATCCCGCAGAATACCGAGCATTGATACATTTGACCTTATCTCCAATTTTGATTTTTTGAGATTGTTTTATCGGGTTTTGATCGTTGTCCACTTTCCAGACACGATCCTCCAAATCTTTTTTCATGTAATCTATCGGGTATTTATTATCAGGAGTTACAATTACTCCATTTTTCCAAACATCATATTTAAAATTCCCCAAAGAATAATCAAATGATTTAACCACTAATTTTGTTCCCGCCTTATTCACCAAAGTATCACCAATTTCAAAGTCGGTATTTATATTTTTGGCTGGTTTTGATTTATTATCATTTGTGACCAACTCAACTCTGGTGACAAACATTGTTCTCGATATCCCCTGCTCATTGTAGACGACAACATACTCTGAGCTAGTTGAATCTTTCACAACAGTATAAATTTTTCCCTCCACAAAATCTGAATAAGCCCCATCACCGATATCGATAAATTTAACTTTGTCATCTTTTTTGTAAAGGTAAGTATTTTTTTGCCCATCACCAACTCTGATTGGGGTTGTTTGTGTATTCTTCGTTGGTTCCACATCATCAAACGGATACCATCCGTCATTACTTGTTCCCCGAAGAAGTAGTTCACCATTTATTGTATCCACATCTAAAATTTTATACGACTTACCTGTCATTTTTACAGTTGCCATATCTCCAATCTTAAATGATTGGTTTAGTGTATTTCCATTCCCTAGTTGCGGTGCAATCTGTGGATGAATATCAATTGGTTTTTCGATGTTCATTTCCTTCTCCCAAGTTTGGCCTAATTTATTATACAGGACAGGTAAAGCCATAGCTTTGACAGTTCCAGAAGCCTTGTTCAGCAATTTATGATAACTTAGAGTATTCGCTTTGTCATCCAAAGCTTCTTTAATCCAATAATAACCACCTTTGTAATAAGATTTAAGCTTATTGAAAACCGTGTCGGTATTGTGTTGAAGGTCATAAATGTGATCAATCGCCACGCTCATTGGCTTATTGTTTTGACCTTTCATACCCTTGTCTGCATTCTTGACGTTTGGATCAATCTTTTCAGCCTTATTCAAATCCAACCAACCTGTGCAAATGTTACCCCAAGCTTTGCCACCATAAGAACTTTGCCAACCACCCTCATTATAAAGAAATTCACACATTTCGACAAAATCAGAAGTCATATATCCAGATTTCTCAATCGCATATTGAGCACCTTTATATGATAAATTCCTAGCCTCGTTGTTACTCTTCTCAGTATCTGGTGTTCTTTTCTTTGCTGATGGTTTTCTTACATCAAAAACGTCAGTCAATTCCTGCCGATCCGAGAGTGATTTTTTATGAAAGTTTTGATACTTGAGCCAAAGCTTATATAACTTTTCAAATTTTGAGTTTTTCTTCACAATATCCCTATTCAAAGTCCTATTACTAGAACCACCGTCTTCAGCATATCTGATTTCCGCACAAATAGCATACAATACCGCATGTAATAGCTCTTCTCTAAGAGCGGGGTAGAGATTTTCAACTGCATTATTGACACTATCAATCAAGTCTGTTGGTAAATCTCTATAGTTGTGTGATGGTCTATCCAGAATATATTTCAGATAATCCAGAACATAGAAATCATACATTGTCAATTGTTTATCTTCTGGCATCCTATAAGTGTAAAACTTTTCAGATAGAACACGCATCGACAAATCTTGAAACTTAAGCATTCTAATATTTAATCTCAATCTTCTGGATAGAGATAATTCTGAGCTACCATAATCAAATGGTCACCCAGCCAGCAGATAGCCGCAGAGTAAAATCCAAATGACAAAGCAAGTCCAATTGAAAATTCTTGGAAAATGAGGACTTTCCAAAATCCTATATGAAATCCTAGACATAAAGCGCATTTGAATAAATCTCGAAAGAATTTAAATTTTGTCAAAGGTTCTCTGATAAAATCAAGAATTGTTCCATATTTTAGAATGAAACAACACCCAATTAAAGAGAGACTTTCAAACCATAGGTTCACCCAAGGATTAGTTTTTGCTCTTGGATAGTCTTGACACCATCCGAGATAAGAGCAGCCTCTTCTCTTTTGACGGTGATCTTGTTACCGAAATCATCAGTGATTTCAACCATACCATCACCCAGTTCGGTGATTGTTGGGCAACCCTTCTTACCAGAGCAACATAAACGGACACTATTTTGATTGATTGGAATAATCATAATTTTATTTATCACTGGACAAAGAAAAAGTCAATTCGTTTGTCGTTATTCTCAGACCAGAATACCTTTTTCTGATCAGGATATTTCAATCTATCAATTAAATTGATTTCAATACTATGACCTTGTTTGAGGATAACCTCTACCATAGACCAGTCGCAATTGGTTGTATCATGTGGATAAATCATCACATCGAGATCTTTATAGGAAACACCTTTATATAGGACACTACCAGTTAAAGCGCAATGAAATCCAACATTTCTTAAATCATTTTCAAGTTTTCTTACAAACTCGATTCCTTCTTCAAGTGTCCATCTAATTATTTTCGGCGTCTCCAATCCCTCCAATATATCAAATTCCATTTCTGGACTAAAATTATCTATCATAATTTAAATGCTTCTAATGTATGTTTAAATGGGTTCCCTTCAATATCTTTTACTGCTTGTAGCATATCCTTAGCAATATCCCTGATTTCTTTTTGAGCATGTTCAGAATTTCTTAACTTTTGAAGATTGGCGAAACTTCTCATATTGAATGAGATATCTGCTTGAATTTGAGAATTATATGTTTTGAAGAAACGAGCTGATTCTTTAGCACGTTTGCGACCAAGAACTGGTTCAAGATCTTTCAAGCATTCATGATAAAGAGCATTTCCGGCTTTGGTATAGTTTTCCAAAACTTGATACCAATCGTTGTAACTTTCTTCAAACTTTCCTCCATATTTCGATTGCGTAATTCCACTCCAGTCTTCTGGAAGATAATACTTATCTTCCTTGAGTTCTTTATACCTAGCACTCTCAGCATTCATAGAGGAGATGCGGTGTTTTAGCAAATGAATGTGAGACGCAATATCGGTATCGACAAGAAAATGAACCATGCCTTTTTCGAAGGGTGTCTCATGTCCATTACTCCACAAATCTTTGATGAGTTTTGGAATTCTATTTTTCTTGTCCTCTGACAAGTTTCTCGATGTGCTCGTCCAAGCACTACATGCTATTGTAGTATCATCTCCATACCAACCAATTAATTCTACTTTATTTTCATTCATATTTCTTCAATTTTTACAGTTGTAATTCCATTCTTTTTAAACCCAAGCTTCTCAGCAACGCCGACAGTGACATCTAAAATTCTCCCACGAACAAAAGGTCCGCGATCAGAAACTTGACAAATCTCGCTTTTTCCATTTTTCAGATTGGTGACTTTGATTTTTGTTCCAAATGGTAATGTTTTATGAGCGACAGTGTTTGCGTTATTGTTTAATTTTTGTCCAGATGCAGTCTTTGTTCCTCCGTTACAAGAAACACTATACCAGCTTGACTTACCAGTTGCAACATATTTTTTTGAATCTTTTGCATTGCAAAGTGCAACACTCAGAAACAAACTTATCGTGATTAGGATTGTCTTAATCATTCTTCGTATTTAGGTCACGAACCTATCAAATCAACTATATTTTTTATATCCGCCATTGCTCCGATGCTCAAATCATATTCTAGTTTTTAATAAAGTCAAGCCTGTCGAAAGCTAAATATCTTTATGAACAGAAAGAAATACACAAATCTGAAGAGGAAATTGTTTGGGTTTCTTATCGTTGTTTCAACCTTTTTCTATTTTGGTTGTGCTCTCAAAACAACTGCACCTGTAGCTATTCCTGTAGCCCCAGCAGTGTCTGAAAGTGCTTTGAAAGATCTTAATAAGGTCAAAGTAGGAATCGACACCTCAATCGATTCAAACGCTAAAATTGACAGTAAAGTAAAAGAACAATTACAAAAAGTCCTTGAGCAAAAGTTATCAATCGAAGATGCTTTGTCTCAAGCTGAAAAAATTAATGAAAAGGTTTTAGCCAAACAAGCTATTACTGAATTAGATTCTTTAAATCTTGTTAATGAAATTAAGAAAGTAAAGGTTCGTAATTTATTCTTGGAGACTCAGAATACTGAATTTGATAAACTTGTAAAGGACCAATCAGAAACATTGAAAATTACCAAGCTTAGTGCAGAAGCCACCGAATTAAAATTAAGAAATAAAGAACAAGAAGCTAATCAATTAAGGGAACAGAATACTTTTCTTAGTAAGAATCTTAATGATAAAAATGTCGAATCAGAAAACCTGAAAAAAGCATTGACGAAAGAAAAACAGATATCCGCTTCCGCTAAAGTTTATAGAAATATTATTTGGACTATTGCTGGTGTTTGGCTGGCTTTGCTGATTTTAAAAAATGTTTGGATGAGTGTAAACCCCGCAGCAAGACTTAGATTCTGATGAACACCCCCAAGAAAAACATTCTTGAGAAAGAAAAATTCATGGATGGCACTCGTCAAAAATGGACAGCAATATTGCTGTTATATAGCTTTGTCATTCTGGCAACACAAATTTTTTATCAAATAGATCCAGAACCTTATATGAGTTTTGCTGTGACCATTGGATCTCTTTTTATTCTTGGGGGTTCTGTTGATTCTTTCCTGAGAATCCAAACCGCTAGGTCGATAAAAGAAAAACAAATAGAAACACCACCCGTATCAGTCGATGACCCCAATCAATAAATAAAAATATGGAAGATAAATTAAAAAGAGAGATTCAAAAATTTTTGGGACTTACTGTTGATGGTCAGATTGGTCCTATTTCTATTAAAGCTATTTCTAGTAAACTTAGTTGTGGTAATGATATCAAATCAATTCAAAAAGCTGTGGGTGTTATTGCTGATGGAGAGTTGGGTCCGGTTTCTTATCAGGCGATTGTCACTAAGTTGGGGATCAAAATTGATGTATCTAACACAACCACCGACACCAATTGGCCAAAACAAGATTATAATAGTATGGTTAAATTTTATGGTAATGTTGGGGAGAACCAAACCACTCTTATTTTACCATATGAAATGTATCTGGCTTGGGAACCCGAAACTAAAGTTCATAAAATATCATGCCATAAAAAAATCCATGATTCTTTGGAAAGAATCTTTGAAAAAACACTCAATCATTATGGAATTGACAAGATTAAAGAACTAAGACTTGACAGTTTTGGAGGATGTCTGAATGTTCGAAAAATGCGAGGTGGTAGTTCTTGGAGTATTCATTCTTGGGGAGCAGCCATTGATCTAGATCCTGATAGGAATCAACTCAAATGGGGTAAAGATAAAGCGGTATTTGCTAAACCAGAATATACCGAATTCTGGAAAATTGTCGAAGGTGAAGGTGCTACCAGTCTGGGAAGATCCAGAAATATGGATTGGATGCATCTGCAATTTGCAGATTTGTAAGTTTTTTATTGCATATTGTCATAACTATACTAAATAGTAATATGGCTGATACAATAAATGATAGTAAGAAGATTTCATCTTGGTGGAATCTTCCAAGAAAAGAAATGACAGATGCCCAAAAGGAAATTCGTAGAAAGTATGATAGAGAGAAGAGGGCTGAACATCGAAAAGATCCTATAAAGAAAGCTAGAGATTTGCAAAACTATAGAAAACACGTTTCGGAGAATAAATCAACAGTTTATGAAAGAAACGCCAAATGGAGAAAGGATAATTGGGAGTCCGTATATAAGAAAAAACGAGAATGTAAATCATTTCAAATAGAATCATCAATCAGAACTAGGATTTGGAACGCATTGACATCCAAGAAATTAACAAAATCTAAAAAAACTACAGATTTAATTGGATGTGATATTAAATTTTTTAAGCAGCATTTGGAAAACCAATTCACCGAAGGGATGACATGGGATAACTACGGAGAATGGCAAATAGATCATATTAAACCATGCTGTTCATTTGATCTAACTATAATAGATAATCAATTGGCGTGTTTTAATTATATGAATACACAACCACTCTGGAGAGTAGATAATCTGATCAAGTCCAAAGCTGATAAATTGTTATCAGTAAATATTCAACAATAAATTATCAATCAAACAAATCTCTCAACCAAGAAACCTTTGGTAGATCTTCTTCATTTCTTGAAGCCCTATATAATGCATTTTCAATTTCCTTATCTGTAAAGAGTAATGATTTTTCTTCTCCATTTGGAAATTGAATCCTGACATGATTATATTTCTTGGCAGCAGCCCAATGTGGATTAGTGTTAAGAACTTCTTGTAAATCAGCGATTCGTTCAGCTTTCATAAGAGTATTTATAGATAATAATCTTTAATTTCGCCCAGACTCGATAAGATATCATCGGCAAATTTCTCAAGCTCGTTGATATCTTTAAATTTGATCATGGTATTATCCCCGACATGGACAAGAATACATTTGTCAAACTCATCTCCATCTTTATCATATAGGTTTACACTAAACGAATATTTCATATCAATATCTTGGTTCTCCTTGTTCCAACTTTTCAATTCTTTTTCTGAGATCTTGTAATTTTTCATCAACAGTTAAAACATTCCAAGATGCTGCTCTTTGTATGTATTCACGTTCCCGACAACGATTACACACCCCATTACAAAATGTTTCATATCTCTCGCATTTTGAACAATATTTATTTTCTATAAATGCCATATTATTGTTGTATCATCTCTCTGTAATTAATCAACCACTTAGGTTCCAATTTTATTTTACTAAATTCTGTATCATTAATTTGTGTGTTCCTGAAGTTATAAACTCTTTGTAATGTCGCTTCTGAATCATCTCCAGAGAACATAGATGATAAATTCTGCTGACCATTACCCCACCTATAAATATAGGATATTTCTTCTGGTAATGTTTTTATTCTTCTGATGGATTCTTTAGGTATTTTTTGAATGAATTTTATATCATGGGCTTGCCACACTTCAGGATATCCATCCACAAGGTCAAACAATTGTCTAGTGAACATCATCTGTCCATGGAACGTATTATTACCAATCTTCATCTCATTAGTTGATGCATCTAAAAAATAAGCATTATTAATCAATAAAGCACCGGAATCATTCAAATATTTCACCCTTGTAGACAAACTATTTTTGAGATAAATGTCATCATCCTCCCAAACAGCAATCAGATCACCTCTGGAATGACTTATAATTGCATCGTTTATGATCCCACCCAAAGTATCTTTGGTAGAATTAACCACTATTATTTCTGGATGATCGATTATTAATTTATGTTTTGTAAAATCATTGATGATGATCAATTCCTTATCACCCTGATAATCCTGAATCAGAAAGGAATGAATAGACTCTTCAAGAGTTCTGCTTCTATTGAAGGTTGGACAGATACAGGATATCATAATTATCTATTATCTCCAGATCCTCCAATCACACCCCTAGCTTTTCTAGATGCTAATTTATCTAAATTCATTTGTGCTCCTTCCTCTAGTGTATATCCAAGATCATTAGACAGTGCTGCGATATACCACAGGACATCCATAACCTCTTTCATAATTTCTAGTTTAATTTCTTCACAAAAAACACCATCCTTATCTCTAAGAACTTTCTTAATTTTATCTGATACTTCTCCAGCTTCACCCGTTAATCCAAGTGCTGGGTAAATAATTTTATATCCTGCTCCATATGTGGAGGTTTCCAATGCTTGTTTTTGGTATTCGTTTAATGTCATAATTTAAAATATTTCTTTATCTTCTAAGGTTTCTGCTTCAAGCATCCTCACTGTTTCTTTCAAAATTTCAGCTAATTGCTTATCATCTTTGTTATCAAATTTCGATATGGTGGAGAATGAAAATTCCAAATCATCTATTATAATTTTGACTCTTGTGGTTCCCGTTCCCTTTGTGAAAAGTTCAGTTTTTAGCTCGTTCTCAGCATCTTCATAATCTTTGTTGTCTTTGAGCATGGTATACAATTCAATAAGTTCACCTTCCAAAGATTTTTGAAAATTGTCAGATGCATAGTATCTCCCACTACTTTCATATAAGTCAATAAGATTGAATACAAGATCACCAGTTTCGCAACCATCCCATCTTCCCAATTCGTGAAGTTCTTCCAAAAACTCTTGTGTTATTTCTTCTTCCTTCATAATTTTATTCTAATGTTTCCAACCATTCCACAAACTCTTCAAGTTTAATACTGTCACTCACATGTTGACCACACATCAGAACATAATTAAATTTAACTGTCTCCGATCCGAAATAGATATTTGTTACGCCAAAAAATAATGGATCTGTGAACTTCACAAATGTCTTAATGAAGGAATCCTCATTATCACAAATGGTTGATTCAATCATTGATAATGATTGGAAAATTTCTTTATACAGTGTGATGTTTATCATTTGATATTCCAGTGTGTCTTCTTTGAATCTTTATTTGAGAATAGATATCTACCTGATGTGTATTCTTTATTGAATCCTTTTGATTTCAAACTTGTGTATTTCTTTCCCATTCCGGGTTTTAGATAAGCTACAGTTAAATGTGGAATATAATCAGGATAATCTGAAGAAAATTCTAAGTTATCACAACATTGCTTGTTCATCTTCTTCAAGTCTGGTGATTTCACACTACACTTCAGGACATCATACTTATCATTCTCGAAAAGCGAAAGTTTAGTCAATTCATACTTCAAAGGTTTCAATTCAAGTAATCCCTTAACTACTGAAGGGTCTTGTTCATGAATTCCATAGAGAGCTGTAATATGTGGTTCTGTCTCCAATCCAAAACCTTTCTCTTCTGTGTAGAGATCATCCTTATCAATTTGATCTTGAATCTTTTTCAATTCACTTTTGAAGTCAGCACAATCAAGCATCAGACATGAATAGGATCTGGGTTTTGAATTTTCCAACATTAGTTCTTTGTATAGTTTATCGAATATCATAATTTACTTTATACTTGACCCAAACTTTTTAAAACTTTGTGAATTTTCATTAGCTTCTGCTGAAGATTTTCTAGTTCCATCAGCAATCCCCACAACCTCCCATCCATCTTCCCAAGTATCATCATCCTTTTTAATTTTGATGAACTTATTCAAGTTGGCGAACTTTTCTGGAATCCATGCTAATTTACGGATTACTACGCTAAATAGATATATGATCATTGATATTATCACAGGTATTAAGTTTACAAAGGAAGAATTTGTTTGTTTGGTTGGGCGTCATGCGTTTAGGGAACTGGAAATTGAAAAGTCAAAACAATGGAAATCTAGATATATTTTAGAAAGAAATTGGGACTCTCTTGTTGTCGTGTTGATTGATAATTCTGGAATAGAATATAATTGTGTCAGACCAAGTTCTATGAGGTTATATCTTGGGGATTTGACTGTGGATGAGAGAAACGGCATTGGTTTGGTCATGTATGATAAGTTATATTCTACAAATGTCAAGGGGTTAAAATTAATCAAAAAAGATATTAATATGAATGCTATCTCCACACATCAACTCATGCGAAGAGAGAAACAGAGTTCATATTTTTTATTACCATCTACGAAAGAAAAAAATAAAAAATCTGCTAAAGACTGGGCGGAAAAAAATGCTGATAGACATCGTGAAAGTAGACGAAGAGGAAGCGCGAGGAGAAGATTGAACAATCCAAACATAAAACTCAGAGAATGTTTAAGAAACAGAATGAATGATGCCGTGAAGGGAAAATCAAAATCTGCAAAAACCATGGAGTTAATAGGTTGCGATATTACCACACTGAGAAATCATTTAGAGTCTTTGTTTCAAGAGGGTATGACATGGGATAATAGGGGATGTGAAAGAGTGAACAAAGTAAAATCTTGGCATATGGATCATATAATTCCATGTTCTTATTTTGATTTATTGGACCCTGAACAACAAAAACTTTGTTTTCATTACACTAATTTACAACCTTTGTGGGAGACGGATAATACATCAAAGGGTAATAAGATTTTATGGTGAGAGTCCTTTCGCTTTAAGGCGCATTGGATGTAATATGTTTCTTTTTTCATATTTTGGAAATTGGCGCGACGTATGGGAATTGCACCCATGTAAAAGATTTTTAGAGAATCTTGCCTAACTTCTCGGCCAACGTCGCATTCGGTATGGAATTACCATACCATGACTTTTTAGGTTGTCAACCACCTTTCGATCTCTTCATCGTAATTTTCTTTACCATAAAGTTTCCCGAATTTTTTAGCGAGTCTTTTAATCTCAGGTTTAACCCTATAATTAAAATGATATTCTTTTTCTTGCTTTCTCTTACTTTCTATTTCAGAATAAGGAACATCTCTCAAGAATCCATAAGCTAGTTGTGCTGCTCTCGCAGCTTCTCTAACCTCAACCTTTCGATGTGATTCTAAACTACGACAATCATATGCCATTTGATTGACAAATTCCTTCTTATCGGAAGGAAGATCACTATAGTTTTGGATATAGAGCTTATTACTCTTTATCTTATTTTCCTCAAATCGAATAAATTTAGCTTCTTGAGCTAGTTCCTTTATTCTCACCTTCATTCCAACTAGGAATGGCCTACGTTTTACAACTGTTACGGCAGTTGTGACCTATGCGTTTTGCATAAAATTATTTAGTTAAAACCATTTCACAAATCCATCTTTGGATTCTACTTCACCCTTTCTAGATAAGAAATCGTCATTATTTAAAACAGCAATCTTTCCGACTTGATTAATACAACCAACAGTTTCTAATTGGTGGTTATAATAATCCATATGTAATATTTGATGTTTATGAAAACTTTCCCATTTTTCTGGTCTATACATCATTGGTTCGTAGGAGTTTAATTCATCATATGATTCTCTTGACATCAGACTCATCGGAATTTCTTTTATAGTTTCCAAGTAGAATCTTAAATGCGGTTCATTGGAATTGATTAGTTTCATTCGTTAATCAAAATTTTTATTTTTTAAATCTATTAAAACCCTTTCAAGTTCTTCATCCAAAGTTTCATCGTTGAGTTCATACTCCAGCAACTGCTTTATTCTCTTTTACGATTTGTTCATATCCTCCAACAACGTCATTCCAACAAGAACTCATGCTGCCCGACCTGTCGATAACCATTGAAATGTGTGTGTAATTATTTCTCATACACCTAAATTTACCACGGATTCTGGATTTGTCAACGAGAAACTTTTAAAACTCTTTCAAGTCCTTCTAAATATCTGCGAAGGTCATGATATCCGGGTTCACCTTTATGTGTAAGGTGTTGACTATTATCTACCAATGATTGAAGCATCCAGCCTTTTTTCGTGTCTTTTGGAAATGGTTTGATCAATCTTTTTTTAATTGCTTCTTTGATGGCATCTTTGATTTTTCGCTCGTCTCCGTGTCCTGAATGAGCTTCACCAATAACTTCGGAATCGTCATTAAAAGTTTCAGTCATCAACTGATAAAGATCATTAAATTTCATATTATTATTTATAAAGATCATTTTGAACTGACAATAAATATTCTTTTGTCAATACCATTACCATTTTATCAGATTTTATACTTTCAGGATTTATAATTATAATTGATAAGTTTTCATTTCTAATGTCACCCTCTCCAGTATTTTTATAAAACGCAATATCATATTGATCAATTAAGTCAAGTGTGTAATCATATCCATGATCCGTTCCATCATCCGGCAATAATTTTGGATAAACCCTACCCAAGTCAATTACTAATTCATATAAAAAATACTTTTCATATTTCTCTTCATCATTAACCATATAATCAGCTCTTATCAAAGCCTGTTGCTTCGTTCCCGCATGTGAACCAGATTCATAACCTACTTTATTTTCTCTAGCCGAAGACCTATAGACCTTTAAAGTATTGATATTCTGAAGATCACTAAATTTTGTAGTGGGTAATAATTCTTGATTATTGCCAAAATTTTCACACATCAATTGATACAACTGATTAAACTTCACAATCTTTTAATTTGTTTCTTTAGTTTTCCCAAAATTGTAAGAGCAAGTCTATCATTATTATTCTTACTGTCAAGTCCACTAATATAATCATCAATAATATTAATTACTTTATTTTGATCAATTGTTTTGGATTCCTCTTGTTCATAAGGATTTTGCCCGCTTCCGATACTTTGATTGTATTGATCATTTTGAGAAAATCCAATCTTATTATTTTTAATAGAGAGATTATCTCTAGTTTCCACCGATGGCTGTAATCCATCTTTTCTAGAAGGTCTAATTGGAACATTTCCCTGCCAAGACTCTTCAATAACTTCTGTGCAGATGTCACTGAGACTCGAATAATTCATGCTATTATTTAGTTCTTCGGAGTGATATTTAA
>Ga0214919_10005275_pt1 | contig 18444 bp, 15 predicted proteins | sample LL1503_MetaG_FD_177994 | JGI IMG/M metagenome (GOLD analysis project Ga0214919, IMG submission 177994) | Freshwater microbial communities from Lake Lanier, Atlanta, Georgia, United States - LL-1503 | ecosystem: Environmental > Aquatic > Freshwater > Lake | place: USA: Georgia | collected...
TGCCGTCATATCCTCGTGAGACTCAATTAAGGTATCAGCTGGAATAAAACAACGAACGCCTGGAACAAATTTGTCTGGATGGGTTTCAATAACCGTCTTAGCATATTCAATTGTATCAGCCGAAGAAGCTTCAATATGATTAACAGTCGCATCTGACCAAGCAGAGTATGATTCTTTGTTAATGGTGCTTTCCATTGGAACAATATTGATTTCGCCAAATTGACGTAAATTGCTTCCAGGAGTAGCAGTCAATAAAGAGATTGTTTTCACATTATTCATTCCACACAGTTTATTCATTAAACCAGTATGTTTAGCAGTAGAGAATGTTTTATCAGACTCATCAATCCACAAATCAAAGAAGATGTTAGGATTGGTGGAGGCCATACGAATAATGAGTTCTTCAGTATCCTTAAAACGAGCATTATTGGCACACATAATGATGTTATTTACTTGTTTCTCTCTGATAGGGTTAGTTATTTCCCAATAAATCTTGGCAGTGTCAGATGTCTTGGATTTTGAGCTGAACATCAGATACTCATTCTCATCGTCTTCGAACCACTCACATCCATTCACTCTTGAAGCAGTTTGGTTAGCCAAAATAAGGTTGTTATCCACGAAAATGAGTTGAATTCGTCGAATACCGTTAACTTGGGTTGCTCTGAAGAATGAGAGGATACCAAGGAGCATTTGGAAGGTTTTACCCGACTGGGTGGGTTTTACTATAATAGTAGCTTTGTCGTTCATCTTTTAAGATTAATATTTTTCAGTGATTATTTAGTACACGATATATGTAAAAAAGTATTTCAATTTTTTACATTTTCTTATATTTTTAATGAACACTAAAAATATTTTTTTCAGTATTTTACTGTACATACTGCACCTAAGGTAACAAATTCGTATTAATAAAATTTTTAGGTATAAGCTATTTATTCTTTAAATTAAAAAAATTGAAATACTTTTGACCCATATACTGAGTAGTAAATATTCTGATATAAAAGCGACATTAAGTTTAAAGAGAAAAGATTGAGAAAATGCAAGCCTACAATATGATTTCTATTGTTAATGATATTAATGCTCCTCCGGGCATTCTACATCCTATACTTACGGAGAAATGGGCGTGGGTCGATGGTCGTCTACGCGAGATCTATTACGGGGAAGATTATGATGATCTCAACGAGGAGACCTTTGATATAGACATATTCGATGAAGTTTCTTTAGAAGAGGATACCTTAAATGAGGGATTTTTAGAAGAGGAAGAGGAAGAGGAAGAGGAAAATGGTCTCTTTAAGGAGAATTGGGGGTGGGTTGATGAACGTTTAAGGGAACTCTATTACGGATATGGTCTTAATGAGGAGACTTTCGATGAGTATCAGGAAGAAGGCCTTTTGAAGGAGAATTGGGATTGGGTTGACAAAAGACTGAGTGAGAAATACGAATTAAATGTTGAAGATTTACCCCTTCCACAATGTCCTTTAACCTGGATGGACTACAGATTTGGTCTTGAAATATCACACCAAACTTTGGAAGAAATGTCCTATATACCTCCTATTCGTAGAGAAGATCCCTATAATCCCGTTGATTGCTCTAAATTATTTAGTCTCTGTGATGAAGACAGTCTTGTGGACTTAGAAAGCAGTCTGGATTTGGGTAGCAATGTTAATTCTGAGGAATTATTCTCGGATGATTATGACTTTGACTCTGAGGAATTCTATAATGACTGTGTAAAAGTACACATAGGTATTGATGCTTGTATTGAATTTGTGTATTAAATTACGTTGTTGTATTGCGTTGTTGTATTGCGTTGTTGTATTGCGTTGTTGTATTGCTTAATAAATTAAAAAAATAAGAAGGTTGTATATAACCTTTTTTCCTGTTATAAAAAAAATTGATTTAAAATAGTATTTAAACACTGATTAGTAATCAAATTAAAATGAGCGACGAGTTAAACCCTTCGACTAAGGATACGAATACGATCGTATCAAAAAAAAAGAGAAAACTACCAGACGATGTATTAATTGTAGAAAGTTCATTAGAAGATGTAACCCCTGCAAAAATTCTTACAGAAGACCTTGGTAAGAAATTTGAGATGGGAATTTGTATTTTATATGGTATAGAATATGATGGTAAATATAAATATAGTATGGAAGAAGCAGAAAAACTAAAAGATAGACTAACAAATTTGCCAAATGTGTTTCCATATAAACTCAAGCATACGGCAAAAAATGGAAGCCAGTATGATTTTACCGGAGAAGAAGACGAAACCATTAAACTAAGTGCAAAAACAACAAAAAAGGATGGTAAAGTATGTCCACAGGTAATAGGACAACCAAGTAAAAAGAAGTTTTGCGAATTCTTTAATGTAGATATAAATTTTACATTAGAACAAATCAAAGAATATATTGAAGTAAATGTTGATAAAATGCTGAATATATATTTTGATTTAACATTTGATTGTCCAATATTATATTACAATCAAAAGAAAGATCTTCTTCAATTGGTTAAACTAACAAATATAAATGGAGAACAGCAAAAAATAAATTGGACAGAAATAGCTATTGAATTCAGTCACAAAAAGAAAAACAAAGCGTGGGGTGAAAGTTCTACTATTAGCATAAATAATGTTACAATTGGAGAGTTTCAACTACATAACAATAGAGATTGTATTAAGTTTCGATGGGCATTTGAAAATTTGTTAAAAATATTTCCAAATACATTCGAAATAATTAATCTATAGTATATTCAATTTCTTCAATAAGATCGCTAATATTTGTTTTGTTAATAAACCATAAATATTCATAAACAGAGTCACCAGTAACATTTTTTTGTGCTTTGAATTTTTTATACGGTATTTTATATATTTTCAATTCACCATATTTACTCAACAATTCTTTTATCTCTTCATATCCTAACAATCCTTCGTTATTATAAGAAATGAAAATGTACTTACATTTCAAATTATCCAGTAGTGTTTTGAAAGATTCATATACTTTTACTTTGCTACAAAAATTACTCTTGTTATATCCATCTATTAAACCTGTTTTGCCTTTTAGATTAATTGTTGAATCATAATATGCTATATAATTTAGTGGGCAATAATTGGCACTGTATTGTCTTTGATTATAAGGGGGGTCCATATAAACAACATCAAATTGTTGGGGTTGTTTACTTAGTTCTTCTGCTGTTACATTAAATACCTGATTTTCATCTGTTTTAATTTTTTTGTTAGTATGTATTGGAACAATGGATAGTTCTTTTAATGCAGATTTTTTATATTCTTTCAAGTATGCTCCATAAACACAAGATGTATTTGCTACTTTGTCAATTGATACCAATAGTGATGCTAATAAGAAATAATATTCATTTTGAGTAATAGTTTGTTGTATTTTTAATTCCTCAATACGACTTCTAATAGCATCGCATTTTTGGGCATTAGAAGTCGTAAAGAACATCCTTTCACAATCACCATTTTCGGAATAATTTTTATAAATTAGACCGTTAACGCCATTTAATTGATTAAAATTTTCCAAAAGACCCTGTAATTTGTCAGAATATGAACATTTAATTAATGCATAATTAATAACATAACTATAATATTCTAGATCATTCGCGGAACAAGTTTTAACAAGTTCTTGGAACCGGAATCCAACACTACCAGTTCCTGCAAACATATCTAAAAAGCTACAATCTTTTAGATTCGGTATTTCTTGACCGATAATTTTAATTAATAAAGGACATAATGTTTGTTTACTTCCAATGTAATTCAATGTATTCATTAATTAATATGTATATAAATGTTTAAATACATATAAATTATTCAATTTTTTTAATTATAACAATCCAGAATGCAAAATTGTGACGATAAGTAATATGCGATAAACTGTATTTATAGTCGTTTACGGCGACCCAAATAGGCGGCAGCCGATGTTCCAACCATACCATACGCGGTATGTGGTTTATAAATAAAAGTTCCTTTGCTTTGAGTGTAACACAATGTATTTTTACAGTTATTATATGGTTTATTGTATGGAAGCAAAGTTGTATCAAAGAGAGTAATATAGTATCCAGAACGATGTAAAAGATTTTGTGGATATGCGGTTACATTGCTATTAGACGAATTTTCTAATATAGATCCAAAAATTCCATTTAGGTTTGACATTATAATATTAGTTGATATTATTTTAATAACTACCAATGAATTGTAAGAGAGGAAATTTATGCTACTTTTTTACCACAAGCACTACAACCCGGTTTGGCTTTATGAATACGATTAACCATAGGAGAATTTAAGGAAATATTAGATGCGGGGTTTCTGGGTAAAGAACTAATATTATTTGCTAAATAATTATAATTGTTAGGAATAGGAATAATTCCAGAATTATTAAAGGACATCTTAAAACGGTTCATATAATAATTATAGAGATTTTAATTTTTATGTTATATTTTTAAAGTAATGTAGTTGCTGCTAAAGTGTTTAATAGAGTACAAGCATATTTAGCATCGGCCTCTGCCAATTGTATTACTTTGTTAATATCATAACGGTTTTCTAAAATCTCTTCCGCAATTGATAAATTTGAAGGACAATCACAGTCAAAGTATATAAGTAATTGATTAAATGTTGTATTTTCAGTAATTCCATCATCAAGAAATTTTATGGTGTATATAACACCGTCTATAGCAATGATTTGTGCTTTATATAAAATATTAGAATATAGATATTGTTTTTTTGCCCATACAAAATCGCCGATATTATAGGTATATCCTATCGATAAAATAAGAGCTTGTAAATTATTTAGTGGAGATCCATATATTCTCAAATCAGCCTCTTTATTATCAGTATCAGGACAATTACATCCGTTAACAATGGAGGTTTTTACAGTTTTACCTCCATAAACAGGATATGCACGATTAAATGGAATAGGAGCTCCATAAGTAGGTGGTACAACACCTCTTCTAAGTGGGGCCTTGCCTTTGATTCTGTTTAAATATCTATCATATGAATTGTGTTTGATATCAACGCCTACACCTCCTGGAGATAAAGCACCTGGTCTCTGTCTTGTTATAGTATGTCTAGTGCTACTTGTATGATAAGTAGTTCCAGAGGCAGTTTTTGCAATTTGTTTAGATGGTTGAGCTCTATCGCTCATTTGGTTCCAACAAACACGCGGTGGAGCAAGATAAGGGGTGCCAGCTTGTTCAACAACTTGCCAAGTATCTAATGGTTTTTGATAGGCAGATAATCCTGCTAAATTCATTGAATACAATGAGGACATTACTCGAACAGTATTTTGGATTAATTTTTGTCTTTGATATTGTGAAGCAGGATTATTAGCGGCTAAGTTTGTATTACATCCCCTACAACTGTATATTTCAGTAGCAACCCCATCAACTTGGGTGCTACCATTTTGAGTTTGTAATAAATCTACTGGATTTTGATAAAATAAACTATTTGATAAATCAATATTAGTACCACTCATTTATATAAATAATTATTATTTTATTATTATGTCTTTATTAAAAAAAATTGATTTGATTAAAGATTATTTACATAATAATACAAAATAAATATGCTAGAGGAAACATTAAATAGTTTAAAGTATTGTTGTGTGGTTTGTAATAAAGAATATACTAGAAAGTCTTCTTTGGATAAACATAAAATTCTATGTGATTTTAAAATAAAGACCAAAAGAGAGCATCAAATTGAAACTGAAGAGTTAGGAGATCTTCCAACTCATTATCAGCTTGTAAAAATTGTCCAAGAACTAACATTAAAGATGATAAAAATGGATGAAAAGATGGAACAAATGAAGAAGTGGGTAGATAAAAAGAAAAGAAAACTAAATGTAATAGTATGGTTAAATTCAAATGTGACACCAACAATAGGATTTTTAGAATGGGTTAATACTTCATTGATTGTAAACCCAGAGAATTTTGAGAATTTAATGGAGAATTCATTGTTCCATACAATCCAACAAGTTTTCGAACAGAATTTGGCAGAAAAATCTGATTACATTTATCCGATTAGAGCGTTTTCAGAAAAAGCAGGGGTATTTTATATTTGTGAGAAAAATGTTGATGGAACACCCGAATGGAAACAATTAGTTTTAGCAGATATGGTTATGATTTTAAAAACAGTTCAAAATCATATGATAAAGGAATTAATGAAATGGAAGGCTAATAATCAGAGCAAGTTTGATGATAACGATGTTATTTCTCAGATATTCAATAAAGCTGTCATTAAATTGATGAATATGAGTTTTACTCAGGATGCTACTCTAAGTCGAATTAAGAATGCATTATACAATTATTTGAAGACGGATCTTAAAAATATGATTGAATATGATTTTGAATTTTAAAAGGATTAATTCAGTTCATAAAAGAAGCCGGTAAGTCGATTTTTAAACTTTTTATTTTTGTATTCAAAACGTAATAAATATTCATATAAAACTTTAGATAATACAGATTGTATACATAATTGTTGAAATTTAGATGTTTTTTTATCTATTAAGTACTGTAATATATTTCGACAGATCCCTTTTTCTCTATATTCGGGATAAATATAAATCCCAAAAAGTGTTACAATTTTTGGATTTTTTTTGAAAAAAATTAGTTCACCGTATTCATATTCAAAAGATACTTTGCCGTTATCATATGTCGAGTAATTTTCAAAAAAAGTGTCTATTATGGGTTCATATTTATTCATAATATTATATGCTTTATAACATTAATATTATAATTTTAAATTATTTTTGATAATATTGCTTTTAAACAGTGGGAAAGCTGGGATCCATAGCAATACCACAGATTCCTTGATCATTAGTAGATGATGAACGACCAATCTTTACATAACCGTCCATTCCCCAACTTGAGCTCCATGAATTTTTTACAAGCCAATAGTCGATACCATTTTCAGTGCCATAACCAACCGTGAGAACACCATGGTCCAAACTGGTACCGCAACTCGAAGATGTCAAAACACCGCTAGAATAAGATTGGAAATAACGGGTATCGGCTTCAATAGCTACGGCAACAGGTTGTTGAGCAACAGCAGCCTTCAATGAAATCTGGTCATTAGGCTTGACGTCGGAGCAAGAACTGATATGAGCAACAGGAGAACATTTTTGGCAAGAACCATCTTTAGCGGTGTAAGGATAAGCAGAAAGAGCACACTGACCATTTTCAATCACGAACTTGAAAGCACCTTCCATTTGCCCACCATTGCATCCGTGTGAACCATAAGCAAAACCAGTAGCACAATCAACCATTTCTTGCTCAGATAAGTCAATCAATTGATTCTTGGAAATAGCCCAAGCACCCTCAACCGCACCTGTAGCAGAGAAAGTCCAACAAGAACCACATTGTCCTTGATCCTTTACAGATGTGACGGCGCCTTTTGTGCGACAATCGATGGAAGCAGGAGCACCTGAAGCGGAACTAGAAAAAGATTTGCATCCATAAGAACCAACCTCAGCCTTTAAACCACCGACATATTGATCTCTGAATTCCTCAGGAGTTAAATCAGTGAATTGATTAACACCCATAGTGAAATTCTGGGTTAGATCGGCATTATGAGAAAGAATACCAACAAAATTCTTTCTGAAGATGGCAAAGCGTGATTCTAATTCTTGAATATTGGCATAACGCTTGCTAAATCTTTCCTGAAAGTTGCCGAATTCCTTCCAGTGAAAGTCTACATCATTAATAGAGGTTAAATCGAGTGATCCGCGCAATTTAACCTGACCAAATACATTAGCAAAAAAGGCTAATAGCAAAAATAGTTGCATTTATATATACTATACAATATAATAATTTCTTTATTATGTTAAAAAAAATATTATTATAAGTATTTATATGATAGATATTTTTGACCTACTCCATTATTTGATAGGATTATTTATTGTAAGTTTGTTAGTTTGGGGAATAATCAAACTACATTTCTACTTTAGTAAAGATAACATCCCAATTGATATATTGATGAACAAAGAGGTATAATATAATTAATAAAAGATATTGTTATCGAGTACATATTTTTCAGTAAAATTTATTATGATGAACAAACAATTTATTATATGTAAAGTAAAATCAGAAGGTTCATAATGATCTTTAATAATTTTATCCTTTAAAATGAAATCTTTGTATTCTTTATTACAAGCATTTAATGTTATTAAAATTTCTTTTGTGAATTCTTGACAGTTATTTTTATAAATATTCCAATTAAAAAACTTATGGTTTCCGATGCGTTTTTGGGTTACTTTAAGGATTTTATTTAATGTAAACTTATTTTTTGAAATAGAAACCCTTTTGAAATCATATGACTTATTGATTAAAAATGTTTCGCAAATATTAATACAATTGTTTTTTTCTAATAATAAAAACTTAATTTTGTTATCCTTTTTTATTTCAAAAATTAAAGCTGGATGATATGGATAGTTGTCTTCTGATTCAGATATATATTTATTATAATTAAAAAGCGTTAACATATTGAAAACTAAATTAACTAGTTTTCCAAAAGGTTGTCTCGCTAAATATATCTTGTTAATTTTACAGTTTCCATATTCATCAATAATTTTTTGGCATTTTTTATTATATTGGTAAAAAAATACGTTATTATATTCTATACTAATTTTTAGGAAATTTAAAACAAAATAACTACATATAACAAATACTATAAAACATATTATAAACAATAACATAACGGTAATAATAAATGGCTTTGAACTAATAAATTTATAATCAATATTATAATCAATAAGATTCATATTATAATATTGTATCATTTAATAATATCTTTTTTCTACTAATTTCATAAAATTATGGGTTTACTAAGTAAGTGGTAGTGAATTCTTGAACTGACATAATAGGAATGTTTAACTTCCTAGCTTCTTCGGCTTTACCGGTGTCTTCATCTTTATTTTTAGTAATAACTAAGAATGTATTCTTACTAATACTAGATCCTTGGTTTGCACCTACATTTTTTAAGAATTCAATAATATCTTTATCACGTGTTCCAGTTAAAACAACTGTTTTTCCGAATAATGGATGATTGCTGTCTATATTTTTTTTTACAGGCATTTCTCCCAGTTTATCATTTAATCCACATTCATCTAAGAAATCCTTAAAATCCTGAATTTTATTTACAAAAGCTTCTGCTGTTTTTGTTGCCATTCCTTTAACTGAAGCAACATCACTAATTTTTTTATCATTACTTATATCTGAAACAAGAATATCAGGCATCTCATTTAGAACTAATTCCATTTTCTTTTCGCTAAAGCCTCGGCCAAATATATTAGAGGCAGCCATCAAAGTAATAATAGACGCTTCTTTTAGTTTATCTCGAATTCCAGTATAGATTTTATTTGCCATTTTTCCCTTAAACCCATCAACCTTTAAGAAATCTTGTTCAGACATTTTAATAATTTTTGGAACTGTATCATAACCAGTATTTATTAGTCTGGCAATATTTCCGGAACTAAGACCTTCAACTCCAATTCCTCTAAAGAACCCTGTAATATTTTTTTCTTTAACAGTAGGATCTTCAGATGCGTTTTCAAGCATAATATCTACGTGGGTGTCATTCCATTTAAAAGGAACAGAAGGCATTTTGGGTTCTTCAGCTTGAACAGTGACCGCTTTAATATGTGGAATAACATCACCACTTCTTATAATTTCAATTGTAGCACCTATACCAATGTTATTGTCTTTAATAAACGCACCATTAAATCCGGTAGCAAATTCAATAGTAACTCCGCCTAGATTAATGGGTTCAATTTGAACGCGTGGTTTAAGATATCCATCTTTACTGGGGGTCCAAATAACATCAACTACCTTGGCTTCAGCAATTTGATCAGATAGTACCATTTTGAATGCGAAGGCGTGATCAGGATTGCCGGATTTGCGAGGGTAAATTTTGTCATCAGTTACAATTATGCCATCAATTTCGTACATATAGGTTTTGCGCCACTCAACTAATAATTGTGAAAGAAATTCATTCGATATTGAGTTAACAGTTTGAAATAAAACGTGTTCAACATTAATAGTTCCTAGGAAATTCATTTGTTCAGATGGTTTCTTGTGTGGAATAATAACTTCATAAGCAACAAAATGAAGGTCAACTACAGAATCACTAATATGTTTATGGTTAACAATTCCAGCGACCATATTTCTGGGATTGGCAAACTTTATTTTATATTTGGTTTCAAATACATTCTTTGGAATAATAAATTCTCCACGAATAACAATTCCTTTTGTTTTTGGTAATCGAAGGAAAGGAATTAAGTGACTAATATCTTGCCCCACTTTACCATCTCCTCTGGTATATAATTTTGGTATTGACCCTTCTGTAGTATATAAACCACTAACACCGTCAAGTTTACACGATATTACGTAAGGTCCTTTATATTTACTCATCCAATTAGTTAAAGCTCCAGTATCAGGCTTTATTTTATCCATAGATGCCATTTCATAAGGTAATTTTACTTTATTTCGTTCAACTTCGGCACCAATTTCCGTAACAGCAACATTATTTGGGAATTTATGTTCAATATATTCTTTAACAATATCATATTGATTGTCAGTCATAACAGGGCTATCATTATAATATTTGGAATTAGAAACCCGAATAATATCATTTAGTTGTGTTTCATTAAGTTGTTCAAGAACAGAGATGCCGTTGTGTTTAAAATTAGAAATGATTTGTAAAATAGCATTAACATCCGGATGTCCAACAGGTTTAAATGCTTCAACAACTGGTACTTGCAGTTCTGGGTTTACAGTAGGTTTAGATGCTCTCTTTTTTAGTGTTTTATTTTTTTTAACAGGGATAATTTCGATTGGTTCTGCTTCTGGTTCTGCTTCTGTTTGAGCTACTACCTTCACTGATGTAGGGACTGTCTCAGCTACTGGAACAACCGGTTCTCCTACACCGGTGTAGGGGATTACAGCCCGCCCATCTAAACGCTCCACAGGAGTCTTAAATTGTAGCCCCAAGAAATCAAATATATCCTTTTCGGTCTTGAATTCTTTTGTTACCTTTGCTCCCTTTTTCTTATTTTCTAATAAATATATTCCGTGTTCATTGAAAGTATATCCTTTATTCAAACCATATTGCCTCATCACTGTATTAAATATTTTTGATCCTGTGAAATATAAAATCGCAAACGCAAATTCATCTGGAGGAGCATACAAGAAATCTATACGGCGAGCAGTTCTTTCTTTACCATTTATTGTAGGTAATTTTGCAATTACTAGCGTTTTTGATGAACCACGAGATAGAACCTCTAAAATTATTCCTGTTTTTATCAAGTTATCTACAAACTTTTTATATACATCTCCAGTTCTACCAGTAATTATTACATCAATATCGCCAGACGTCTTTGCTCCTCTTCTATATGACCCTACTATCTCAAATTTTGAATCTGGCGAACCTTTAGATGCATCAGTAAAATTATCTTGAAATATTTTATCGAACTCTTCTATTTCTGATCTTGGAATTCTCTCTTGAATTTGTTCATAATATTTTAAACCTACCTTTTGTATATCATTTAATAACTCATTTTGCCTCCCTCTTAAGTCATCTATTGATTTTACAGCAGAATCAACTAATTCTTGCGCTTTTTTTGGACCTACACCATAAATATCTCCTAAAATATTTATCGGATTTGTTTTTTCTCGTTCCAATATACGTAACGTTCCTGTTTCAACATATTCTTTCAACTTTTCCATTATTGTTGTTCCTATACCTGGTTGACCCTTCAATTGATCAGGATTTAGAATATCGTCTGGGTATGCCATTATAGACTCTTGGGCTTTTTGATATGCTCTAGCTCTAAAAGGCTCACCTTGTTTTAACATTATATTGCTGAGTTTATCCATTAAGTCAATAAACTCTTCGTTATATCTCTTATTCTTATTCTCTTGTAAATCTTCCATTATTTGTAATTCAACTGGTGTCTTTAAACTCATTTTTGATGACACTTTTTTTTCTGGAATTTCTATTTCAATTATTTTTTGTTCTAATTCTTGTGGTTCTTCTATAATTTCAAAATCAATTAACTTTTTAGTTTGTTTCCCTTTTTTTGTTTTTTCTCCATTTTTTGTTTTTTCTCCATTTTTAACTTTTGATAGTTTATAGTTTTCTATATCTTGTTGAGTATAACATCCAGTTCCTAATGGTTTATATTTTTTTGTTCCTTTTTTACATCTATTATGTAATTTTGATGATGAAGGTTTAGATGATGATGATTTTAATGTTATATTTTTCGGAGATTTTTCCTCAATAATTATTATATCTTTTGGCTTAACCTTTTTTGATTTATTTTTTTTTGTATTTTTTTCAGCAGACATATATTTAACTCATATTTTATCTTTTTGAAAAATTAAACAATTTGTTTAGGTTACCCGTTTGACCACCAGAAAAATGTATATTGTCTGTTGGCATTATTAACTTTGTTGACTTAATTTGCCTTATTCTTTGTCTTTGCCTTTGTTTCTCTAATAAATCTAATATTAATAATTGTCTATATTCTGCTAATGTTTTTGGCCTTATTACCTTTACTTCAGGGACACCCTCATCTTTAAAATATTTATTATAAATATAACTATTTGCTGGAACATTCGTTTGTTGGTGTTGTTGGTATTGTTGTTGTTGTTGTTGTTGGTATTGTTGTTGCTGCTGTCTTTGTTGTTGGTGCTGTTGTATTTGTTCCTGTAATGGTTGCCTTTGATTAATTTTCTGATAACCCTCAGGATTATTGTCCATTAAATGTAACTTTCCATTTGACACAAACATTCCCATTTTTGATAAAATATCTTCATACGATATTTGTGGTTTAGGAGCAGGTATTTTTGGCCTTACCATTTTTGAATTTTCCCTTGGAAGAGTCTGATGCATTGGACTAATTTGATCCTGAAATCTAACACCTTTTTTAAACACTTTTATAGGAACATTGTTTTCTGGAATTTTTTCAAATGAAGATTGAATATCCTCTTGCTGATAGTCGTAGTCATCATTACCCAGTAAATTGTCTAACTCAGTAATATTTAACTCCATATAAAACAGATTATATTTTTTTATTTATAACTATACTCAAAAAAATATATAGTTTTATTATAATGTCTACTTATATACAAAATTATGGTTTTACTAAAACATTAATAAAGAATAATAACAAAAAGGTTAAAAATGAAATTATGTGGAATGGCGATTATGATGGAAATAAAGCTAATATTCACCTTGATATTAATGACAATGGGGCAAAGGATCATATTAGTATGCAATTAGACAATGAGGATCTAATGAATATATTAGGTATTCAACCCGTAGAAGTTCCATTAGAAGAACGACTTTCTTTAGATTTTTTAGATGAACCTTATAGACCAATTACTTTAGAAGGCGCTTTACTCGAAAAACGTAACAAACGTAAATCTCACAAACGTAAATCTGCAAAACATATTAATAAAAGACATCACACTAAAAGACACTATCGTCATCGTAAATATCATACGAAGTAAGTAAATAATATTACTAATTTTGTGTAGACCAAATTTACCTACATAAAATTTACTTCATTTACAGAATAATATAAAATTATTAAACTCTTATTATATTAAATGTCTAGTTTTAGAAGATATGGTGGTTTAAATAATTCAGCCAATAATATCGTTACGAGAAGTTATATTTCAAATTCAGAACAAATGAATGTTAATAATTATTCTGGTCAACAGAATTCAAAAGAAACATTTGCTAGTCACATTGATATGAGTGGCAATTCTATATTACATACAGGATGTATATATTTTCAGGATGGAAGCCAGATGTGTAGTGCTATCGGAATACCTGGCCCTCAAGGAGCTCAAGGAGCACCAGGACCACAAGGTGCTCAAGGTGCACAAGGTGCAATAGGACCACAAGGAGCAATAGGACCACAAGGAGCAACAGGAACTACAGGGGCTCAAGGCGCTACAGGAGTCACAGGCGCTACAGGAGTCACAGGCGCTACAGGAGTTACAGGAGTAACAGGAGCTACGGGAGCTACAGGAGTCACAGGAGCAACAGGAGCAACGGGAGCACAAGGATCTACAGGAGATAGTTTATGGTATACTTCTTCAGGGAATTATTTAAATCCTATTGGCTTCACTGCAGGAACAGGAGCTACAGGACCTATAGTTCGAGCACAAACATTTAATTCACAAGGCGATTGTTTATTTAATGGTTTAACGGTTGGATTAGGTGGAGGAGGTAGTCAAACAAATACAGCTGTAGGAGGTAGTGCATTACTATTTAATACTCCGAGCGGTTCTCAGGATGGTCAATTTAATACTGCTCTAGGTAGTCTTGCATTAGAAAAAAATATTACCGGTGCTTTTAATACAGGATTAGGTTGCTATTCATTATTTGGTAATACTGGCGGTTATCAAAATACAGCTGTAGGATATTACTCATTAAATGCTAATCAGGGGGATTATAATACAGCTGTAGGATATGAAGCATTAGCGAATAATACTATAGGTATTAATAATACAGCTGTAGGGTATGTTGCATTAGCGATTAATACTAGCGGTTCTAACAATACAGCAGTAGGTATTCAAGCATTAGAGTTAAACACATCCGGAGATGATAACACTTCCACGGGTGTTAACGCATTGAAAAATAATACTACTGGTGTACAAAACACCTCTGTAGGAAGTCAAACGTCATTTTTTAATACTACCGGTTCATATAATACAGCATTAGGATATAATGCTGGTTCAGGAACTGGAACAGGAATAACAGGAGCATCATACAATACATATTTGGGTTATAATACTGGATGTACTGGTAACATTAGTTATACAAATTCAACAGCAGTAGGTTATGACGCAACCATAACAGCAAATAATCAAATAGTATTAGGAACTAGTGCGGAAACTGTTTATGTTCCTGGAGTAACAGGTATATTCGCAGTTGGTCCAATAACTGCATTCTCATTTACATCGACTTCAGATTATAGAGCTAAAAAAGAGGTAACTCCTTTAAAATTAGATGAATATTCAGTCGATAAGTTAAAACCAGTTTATTTTAAATTTAAGAAAGATGATAAAGAAAGTATAGGTTTAATTGCTCACGAGCTACAAGAATATTATCCCTTTTTAGTGGAAGGTGAAAAAGATGGTGAAAAAACGCAATCAGTAAATTATATTGGGTTAATAGGAGTATTGATCAAAGAGGTTCAAGACTTGAAAAAGAGGGTATCATATTTAGAAAGTTGTGATATATAAACTCAATTAGTTAAAAATGTTATAATTAAAATTGAATTGAATAATTTAAAAAGTAATTTAAAGAACAAATACAAAGTAATAGATAAGCAATGTCAATCAATCCTGTATTAGAAAATTTGAATTCGTGTGACCGCGACAAATTAATTAAATTTTATTCTAGAGGTCATAAGTATGAAATTTTATCAGATCCTGGAACAAAATACACGTCTGTGACAACTTGGAACCATACTCATTTTCCGAAGTTTGATGCGGATGCTGTTATACAGAATATTTTCAAGAGTAAAGGGTGGGGTCCAGACAATAAATACTGGGGACAAACAGCGGAACAAATAAAGGCTAGTTGGAAGTCCAATGGAGATTCGGTGGCTGGAGCAGGAACAAATTTACACGAAAGAATTGAACGATTTATGAACGATAAGAGATTTAAATTTGTATATACACAAAAAGAATTATATGAAATTTATAAATGCGATAATCCTGGAAAAGTAGATGAAGCAGTAGAATGGGAATATTTCTTGGAATTTGTTAGAGACCATCCCGAATTGAAGCCATATCGTACAGAATGGATGATCTTCGATGAAGATTTGAAAATAGCAGGATCAATTGATATGGTATATGAAAATCCAGATGGAACATTATCGATTTATGATTGGAAGCGAAGTAAAGAAATTTCAAAGGTAAATAATTGGAATAAATTCGCATTAAATCCTTTAATATGTCATATGCACGATACAAACTTCTGGCATTATGCGTTACAATTGAATACATATAAGGCAATTTTAGAAAGAAAATATGGTAAAACAGTGACAAAATTGTGTCTAGTTAGATTACATCCAGATACTGTTGAAAAGACGTATGAGTTATTAGAGGTGCCAATTTTAACAAAGGATATAAGTAATCTGTTTGAAGAGAGAGAAAAAGAGGTATCTGCGTAAAACAACTTAAAAAATACGACTAATATAATATATATTAAATAATGTATAATATAGCAGATCTAATAGAAGTAATATTATGTTTAATACTTGTATATAATATAAATTCCGTTATATATGAGTTTGTAAATATACTTCCCGATATGAATCAAATTACAAAGGGTATTTTGTCTTTAGATAATTTTTTGTTATTTATTTCAGAAAATAATACGTTATATCTAGAGTTTTATGATAATATAATTGAAGAACAAATAAATCCCTCTATTGTTAATGCTGATATTGATGTAAAAAATGAGATTGTTCAGAAGGTTGAGCAAAAATATGAGGATAAATATTTGGAAAAGTTCAAACGTTTTCCAAATGAGTTTCAGTTCAATGAATTAGAATTGGAAGAAGAGAGAAAGGAGTTTGAAAACATAAAGATAACGAATGAACAAAATAGATTTCAATCTATTAATCAAATAACAGAACAACTGAATAAAATTGATGAAATAGAAAAAGAAGGTAATATTACATATGAACGTAATCTACATTTTACAGAAAAAATAAATGAAATAGGAATATATGGTCTACTTAATTTTTTTAATTTGAAAGATGAATACGATGATGATCCAGATGATATTGATTTTGAACAGTTATATATAAACCTTATTGGAAAAAAGAATGAATTAAAGAAAGAATTAAAATTTGTTGAGGAAAATATTTTAGTAGAGGAAGAGATGCGTCTAGAAGCTCGTGAAATAATAGTAAACCGAAAGTTAGATAAATTTATAGATAATTATATTTTAGAGTGTACGCCATTAGGAAATATTTATATGAGATATAATAACAGTAAAAAGTCATTTGAGTACTTTAGCAATAGTACAATGCCATATAGATATTTAGAGCCAGTTGGAAGAAAATATGTGATGACATATTGGTGTAAACCGATCTTTATTGATATTGAAGATGAGTTGAAAAAATCAGAAGAAAAATTTGAAGAAGAGAAAAAGAAGAAGGAAGAGGAGGAGGCAGATTTGAAGACAGGAACAGGATCAAAGAATATGCTAGCCAAATTAAAAAGTTATAATAAGGATACAAAAAATCAAGCAACTATGAAGCCACAAATGAAAAACAGAGGTGGAAGTAATTTTGCGTTGCCTCCTCAAATAAAAGCTAATTTACCAAACGTGAATCAAAATAACGAAAAGCAATATTTAAAGGAACACGCTAACAGATATACTTGTGAAGGTAGGTTAACTGGTTTTTCTCCTTTGAAAAAAATAGACAAAAAAATTTCAGATAAGAAATTGACAATGTCATATGCGGACTTTAAGAGAATGAAGAAAGAAGAACAAAATAAAAAATAGGCATATTATAAGCAATGGTAAGAAAAACAAAAAAATTAATTAAAAGAAAACATTTTACCGGTTTAAAAAGAAACCATTCGACAACAAAACATAGAAGAATGTATGGTGGAGATATTAATGTAGAAGAACAATCAAATAATGAAAAAGAAGCTAATGAAATATTTAAAAAAATAGAAGAACAAAATAAAGTTGAGTTGCCTGATATAGCTGATATTCCGGTTGTTGGTCCAGTAATTGAAAAAACTGGTGATCTAATAGAGGGAGCTAGTGTAAACCTGATAGATAAAGCTGGAGACTTATTTGGAGTTGATATTGATAATCCTGGGTCAATTAGTGAAAAATTGGATGATGTGAAGGAGGCTCTAGGTGATCCGGAGAATTTAGAAAAATTAACAGACATTGCTGGAGAAGCTGGGAAAATTGGTGAGGTGGCGGTTGTAGCGTTTCAGCCAGCTGCTGAAAAATTTGTTGAAACTACATTGCCAGTAGTAACTGATGGTTTTAATAAAGCCGTTAAAGGGGTTGTTGCAACGGGTGTTAATTTAGCAGAAGATGTAGCAGGTCCTTTTATAGGTATTCCAAGAACGTTATTGTCGGCAGCGACAGCATTTAATGCGTCTGTTAGTGCTGGATCTGAACTTGTGAAGGGAGTATCAGAAGGAATACAAGGAGGCCAAGAGAATTTCGAAAGACTAATGGACAAGGCTAAAATACCTGAAGTGCCTTCAATGAAAATACCAGGAGTGCCTCAAATTCCAGGAATTAAGAAACCAGAAATGTCTATAAAAATGCCAGAAGTGAAAATGCCAGAAGTGAAAGTACCAAATATAAATTATAATATTCCTAATGTCTCTTCATATAGTGACCCAATGAAAAAACTACAAGACAATGCTCAAATGGTTGGTGGACGA
>Ga0214919_10005276_pt1 | contig 18442 bp, 21 predicted proteins | sample LL1503_MetaG_FD_177994 | JGI IMG/M metagenome (GOLD analysis project Ga0214919, IMG submission 177994) | Freshwater microbial communities from Lake Lanier, Atlanta, Georgia, United States - LL-1503 | ecosystem: Environmental > Aquatic > Freshwater > Lake | place: USA: Georgia | collected...
CTACGTATTATTTCCGACCCCAAATTTAACCGCTGATATTGATTGGGAGAAAATTGGTCCAAAATATAAGGAAGAGATGATTAAAGCATTAGAAGAACGAGGTTATGAAGGTTTTGGAGATGGAATTGAAGTTGAGCAATTAACCACTCCCCTTGATTGGCAGAACCAAGGAATGGCGCAAGGTGCTCCATTTGCAAGTGCTCATACATTTTTCCAAACCGGACCATTCCGTCCAAGAAATTTAGCAAAAGGATTTGAGAATGTAGTTTTTGCTGGATCAGGTACTCAGCCAGGAGTTGGAGTTCCCATGGTATTAATTTCTGGACGCCTTGCTGCAGAACGAATAGTTGGACCAGTCAAGTAGAAATATGGATGAGCTAAATGCTGCTGGCATTACTGATTCCGAACTGCGCAACTCTTATCTTGAATGCAAACGACTTAACAACTTACATGGCAAAACCTACTTTCTAGCAACAAGATTGCTCCCACCAGCAAAACGTCCCTTTGTGCACGCTCTATACGGATTTGCTCGGTATGCCGATGAAATAGTTGATGATCTTGCGTCGACTTTAAGTGAGGACGAAAAGGCTAATTCTCTCAAGAGTTGGGGTAATGAAGTACTGGCAAATATCAAATCTGGAAAAAGTCAGGACCATATTGGTGCGGCTCTGGTAGATACGGTAAACAGATTTAGTATTCCAATTTCATATTTTGAAGCGTTTCTGCATTCCATGACTATGGATCTAACTGTTACTGAATACCATACCTACGAAGATTTATACGAGTATGTCTATGGGTCTGCGGCTGTTATTGGTTTACAAATGGTGCCGATTTTAGGAACAATTTCAAAGCAATCAATGGCTGAAGCAAATATCGCCGCTGGAAAACTAGGTACTGCATTTCAATTAGCAAATTTTATAAGAGATATTGGTGAAGACTTGACCCGGGGTCGTGTTTACTTGCCAATAACTGAGCTCCAGTCTCATGGAGTGACTCGAGAGATGTTGGAAGAGAGAGTTGTTACAACACAAATTAAAAATGCATTAAAGGAACAAATACAACGTGTAAGAAGTTTGCAAGCAGAGGCAAAGCCTGGCATCAATTTACTAAGTGCTGAAAGCAGAGCAGGTATAGAAGCTGCTAGTGAATTGTATTGTGGCATTGTTGATGAGGTTGAAAAAATTGATTATCAAATATTTGATAAACGGGCCAAAACTTCTAATTGGCGAAGATTAAGGGTTGCACTTCCGGCATACATTAGAGCGCGAAACTCTAGATAGTTATTTTCTTTGGATACCTTTTCGACCCCAATAAACCCACATAGCCATAACCGAAAGCACTAAAGCAAAACCAAATAAAAGATCCTCAACCGGGGCAGATGCAACCCTGACGCCCATAATTGCATCTGGGCTATACATAACAATATTTCGAGAGGTTAGCCACCAATTTGTTAACAACTGAAATGGCAAAATGATTGAATAGCTTGTCCAAAAAGCAGCCCGGGTAAGTAGTTGAGTTTTAATAATGAATAGATCAAAAAAAACGGCAAATAAAAGGGCGAAGATAGCGATTTCTGTGTAGATCATTGCTCATCTCCAATTTTCCAATGTTTCTTTACAGTTCTAACCGCCTCGATAGTCATAATTGCTGCCATTGGCACCACGGTAAAGAAAAGAAACTCCTCTAACGGAATATCAAATGGTCCAAAAATCCCAAGAATTTGGTCCTGGTCAAAATACCAATGGCCACGATCAATTGCGTATGCATCCCAGATCAAAAAAAAGATTGCTACCGGCAGAATGCTAAAAAATACTCGTTTAAATCTTCGTAACACACCTATCTTTAACACGATTTCAAGCCAAAATGAACCAAATACTGTGAATAGGATCATTGCTAGATAGCCAATCTTAAGCACACGCAAACTATATACAACTTTTTTCTTAGTTTCCTGCGCTAGGATAAAAACACGGGAGCTAAGAGTTTTAGCTGAGAGGGTCTGATCTACAGACCGACCGGTTGACCAGTTCGGTAATGCGAATTGGAAAGGAGTTTCCTATTTCTATCTTAGAAATAATTGCCTTTATTACCTCGCTTATTGGCGTGATTCTTGGTGTACTAGGACCGAGAATAACTTGGCCATGGTGGGCAGCGAGTAGTTTGATGTATGCAGTTCTATTTTATCAATCTGCATATTATGCAAGCAGCGCACTTCAATTGATATTTATTGCTGGTGGGGTATTGGGGTGGTTTGGCTGGGGAGTTACTGGGGCAAAACCGAGAAAGTCCAATAACAAAGAGCGCCTTCTAATAATTATATTTTTATGCTCTCTATCCATATCACTTTGGCCAATACTTACAAATATTGGCGCTGCATCTTCTGCAATTGAAGCATTTGGCTTTGTGGGTAGTGTAATTGCTCAGTTACTTATGATTTGGCAAAGGTTTGAAGCCTGGCCACTTTGGTTAATTGTTGATGCTGCCTATACGTATCAATACTTCAAGGGGCAGTTGTATTTAACTGGAGTGCTCTATGTAATTTTCTCAATAGTTGCTGTTTGGGGATGGATTCGCTGGAATAGAGAATCCAAAAAATATATTAATGATTGATTACCAAAATCTCTTACGACAGATTAAGGGCATTAATAATAGGAACACAATTTTAATTGCAGTAGATGGTGTTGCCGGGTCTGGTAAAACCACATTAGCCCTAAAATTAGCGCAAGATCTGCCTGAGTCATCTGTGGTTCACATGGATGATCTTTATGACGGCTGGAATAATCCGCTATCACAAAAACTAACTGTCCGCGTGGTATCTGAATTGCTTGAGCCATCAAGTAAGCAATTACCGATTACGTATCAGGTATTTGACTGGAAGTTAGACAGATTCAACGATTTTAAGTGTGTTCCACAATCTAGATATTTGATTCTAGAAGGAGTTGGTGCTGGTCAAAGGCAGTTCCGCCCTTATCTAGATAAAGTTATCTGGATTGAATATGATCCAAATCTTGGCTTCAATAGAGTAATTGCCCGAGATGGAAAGCAAGTAGAGCAGCAAATGATTAAATTCTTGATTGATCAAAACAATCATTTTTCGATGGAATTAACTAAGAATGTCGCGGATTACACCTTGAATGGCGCGCCATAAACTCTACTTTTGAGAATTTTTCTCTAAACTTTCCATGTGTCTGATTTAACTGGTGAGCTAATTGATAATCGCTACCTATTACAGCGACAGATCGCATCTGGAGGTATGGCCACAATTTATGCTGGCCTAGACACTCGTCTAGATCGCCCAGTAGCGGTAAAAATTATGCATGCTCACCTAGCCAATGATGAAGCATTCGTTTCTAGGTTTATAAAAGAGGCTAAAGCAACTGCTGCATTATCACACCCAAATATTGTTTCGATTCAAGACCAGGGCTGGAATGAAGGTGGGCCGCCCGCAGTATTTCTCGTGATGGAGTTGGTTGAAGGAAGTACCCTCCGGGATTACTTAAATGAAAATGGTTTGATTACAGTTGAGCAGACTTTTCAACTGATCAACCCAGTGCTTAGCGCTCTTGCTGCTGCGCATAAGATTGGAATAATTCATCGTGATGTTAAGCCAGAGAATATTTTAATCTCAAAAGATGGGCGAATAAAGGTTGCTGACTTTGGCTTAGCCAGGAATATGGCAATTGGAGAGACTATGACTGTGGAATCCAGTGTTGTTCTTGGAAGTGTTTCTTATTTGTCTCCAGAACAGGTTCAGCGAGGCGTAGCAGATGCAAGAAGTGATATCTATGCAATTGGAATAGTTCTATTTGAAATGCTTACTGGCTCAAAGCCATACAGCGGGGAAACACCAATCCAAATTGCATATCGACATGTGAATGATCGCATACCCAATATTCAAGCAATTAATAGTGAAATTCCAGCTTCTTTGGCAGAGTTAGTTTACGAAGCAACTGCGCCAAACCCAGACCATAGACCAAGGAACGCAGAAGAGTTACTAATTAAATTGAAAGAGATCCAAGTCAAAATTGACCCGCAGCGGCGCCAAATGAGTTTAGAGCTTGATTTACCACCAGTGGCTATCAAGAAAAGCAAACGAGGAAAAGTTTCAGTCACCTCTGCATTTGGTGGAATAAAAGAAAAAACTTCTCAATTAATGTCCTCTAAGCCAACAAACATTTCTAAACCTGAGGACTCAATTAGAACTAAAAAACGTAAGGTTTCAAGAAGAGTGCGTCGTAATCGAATTATTGCTTTATCTTTAATAGTAGTAATATTTTTTGGTGGTTATAAAATGCTTAACGCAGGAAAAGTTACCGTTCCTTCATTAGTAGGAATGAGCCAAAGTGAAGCCAAAAATTATTTAAATGATCTTGGGTTGAATATTGAAATTGTCGAAGAGGTATATAGCGAAGATGTAGTGAAAGGAAAGATTATTGCTTCTAAGCCGGGCGGGGGCGGAAAGATATCCCCTGCCGGAACTGTTGGGTTAATAGTTTCGAAAGGGAAAGAAAGGATTGTTATTCCAGCATTGCAAGAAATGACGCCAGATTTGGCCTCCAGAAAAATTGCCGATCTCGGATTAACTGTTGGTCAAGTATTTGAAAGTTTTGATATGAAAATTCCTTCTGGGTATGTAATTTCAAGTGACCCAAAGGAAGGTAGCGAGGTAAAAAGTAAGTCAATAATCAATTTAGTTGTAAGTAAAGGGGTCGAACAGTTATCACTTTCATCTTATATTGGCAAAGGCGGCGAGCAGGCGCTATCTGAGCTAAATGATTTAGGCTTTGACGTTAATGTTAAATATAGTTTTAGCGAAAACGTATTTAGGGGTCAAGTAATAACACAGATTCCAGAAAAATCTGATTTGATTGGCAAGGGAAGCAAAATCTTGTTAGTCATATCAAAGGGACCCGAGTTTGTTTTTGTTCCAAATGTATTGGGCAAGAACAAAAATGATGCAAGTATCGACCTAGAAAATCTTGGATTAAAAGTTAGCGCGAAGGGTTCTGGAAAGGTAAATAACATCTCTCCGGCTATCGGCAGCAAAGTTAAGCAAGGCACAGTGGTCACCATTACTCTTCGATAGAGTAAGTAAGTCAACTCTCAGGTAGGCTCACCAAATGGCCGCCGCAAAAAGCTCGATTCGAATTGGTGCACATGTGCCTACATCCGGCGGCATGGCTACTCGCTCAATTGAATATGCATTAACAATTAAGGCGGAAACAATCCAAGTATTTGCATCTAGCCCAAGGACTTGGGCAACCTCGGTACCAAATCCTGCGATGGATGAAGCATTTAAAGCAAAAACTAACGAGCATGACATTAAGCCCTATGTGCACGCATCATTTTTGATTAATCTAGGCTCGCCAACTATTTCAACCTATGAAAGCTCCCTCGCTGCTACTGCATATTCATTAAAGCGCGGTCGTGAGATTGGTGCACATGGAGTTGTAGTCCACACTGGTTCAGCCGTTGATGAGACGCATGTTGATCAAGCATGGAAACAAATCCATGAAGGAGTAATGCCGATCCTAAATGATCTTAAAGATAATGACCCTTGGCTTTTACTCGAGCCAACTGCTGGGCAGGGTCAATCACTGGTTAAAAAGCTTGATGATTTAACTAAATACTTTGAAGCACTTGAATGGCACCCAAAAGTTGGTGTTTGCCTTGATACCTGCCATGTATTTGCAGCTGGACATGATATTAAAAAGCCAGGTGGCATGACTGAAACTTTAGATTTGTTAGTCAAAATAGTAGGAATTGAGCGAATTAAATTAATTCATGTAAATGATTCAATGGATATTTGTGGAAACTTAAAAGATCGACATCAAAATATTGGTAAGGGTGAAATCGGAACCAAACCATTTGCAGAACTACTGTCCCACCCGGCAATAGCTAATGCGCCACTGATTTTGGAAACTCCTGGATCAGAACCTGAACACGGTAGTGAAGTAGCGCTACTAAAAAAAATGCGAGATAAGAAATGAAAAGTAGAAACATGCTCTATCTAGCAATGCTAGCCACTGCAGCTGTATGGGGTGGATCTTTTGTGGTCATGAAAGACTCACTAGAAAAGCAAGATGTGTTCTCATTTTTAGCATCTAGATTTATTCTGGCATCACTTCTTATGTTTATGTATCGGCCTACTGCCTTATTCGGGCAAAGTAAAAGATTTGTGCTTAGAGGAATTTTCGCCGGGATCCTGCTGGGTAGCGGCTATATTTTCCAAACTTTTGGGCTTACAAATACCACAGTCTCAAATACTGGTTTCATTACTGGCCTATACCTAGTTTTCACACCGCTAATTTCTTTATTACTACTTCGTAGGCATGTGGTAAGAATCCAATGGTTAGCCGTGCTAATAGCATTTATTGGTTTGTTTTTGATTTCATACAACGGAGTTTCAATAGGTCGTGGTGAAACATTAGTTTTAATCTCAGCAGTACTTTATGGAGCTCATTTTGTGGCTCTCGGTGAATGGAGTGATGGTGGAAATACTTATGCTCTAACTCTTATTCAAATAGCTACTTTGGGTGTGATGGCATCTTTATTTACAGTTAAAAATGGATTCCAACTTCCACCAGATTCATCTGTGTGGTTAGCAGTTCTATTCACTGCATTTTTTGCAACCTTCTTAGCATTTCTTGTGCAAACTAAAGCACAATCTGTAATGAGTGCAACCGCTGCTAGCGTATTGCTTGCCACAGAAACTCCATTTGCAGTTATTTTTGGGCTTTATTTCAATAGCGATCCCCTAACTTTAAAAATCATCACTGGTGGAATCTTGGTGATGGGGGCAATGGCGCTTGTAATCTGGTCTGATGCCCGAAAAAAAGATGTGAGAGCATTCCACCATGACTAATCAATTGATTGACCTTCGTTCTGACACAGTGACTAAGCCTTCTGCTGGAATGCGCGATGCAATGGCGTCAGCAACTGTTGGAGATGATGTGTATGGTGAAGACCCCACCCTAAATTCACTAGAAGAAAGAGTCGCACAATTATTTGGTAAAGAGGCAGCCTTGTTTTGCCCAAGCGGTTCCTTGGCAAATCAGTTAGCAATTCGAATGCTAGTCAATCCCGGTGAAGAGTTAATCACTGAAACCAATTCACATATTGTTAGGGCAGAATTAGGTGCAGGTGCAGTTTTTAGTGGCATAACAACCCGCACTTGGTTAGCAGATCGAGGACTTTTATCCGCTAATGATCCATTAAATATTGCAAGACCTGACTCTGGACCATATTTAGTTTCAACTACTGCAATTGCGGTAGAGAATACCCATAACTTTGGTGGCGGAACTGTGCAACCACTTGAAGAAATAAAGAAATTGCGGCAAGAAAGTGAAAAACTTGGAATATTCCTACATCTTGATGGTGCCAGAATTTGGAATGCTCATATTGCAAGTGGCGTAGATTTTAAAGAGTATGGAAGATACTTCGACACCATAAGCGTTTGCCTTTCTAAAGGACTTGGGGCTCCAGTCGGTTCGTTAATGGTTTCTACAAAAGAACGAGTTTCAAAAGCTCGTCCGTGGCGTAAGCGTTATGGCGCAGGTATGCGTCAGGCTGGCATTTTAGCTGCAGCCGGTCACTACGCCTTAGATAACAATCTAGCTCTTCTTAAAAATGATCACCGTAGAGCCAAATCAATAGCTGATGCTATTTATTCAGTAGCCCCAAAACTTATCGATCCAGCTACCGTTGATACGAATATAGTGGGATTAGATATCTCGACATTAAAAATTACCGCAAGTGATTTGTCTGCCCAGTTAAAGGAAAACGGAGTACTTGCTAGCGCACTTGGTCCAAAATACCTACGACTTGTTACACATTTAGATCTTACAGATAGTGATATTGAAACCGTAAATCAAGTATTACCTCAGTTACTTCAGCGCGCCCTCGTGCTTTAACAGCCACTCTTTAACCTCAACACCATAAGCATAATTTCCAAGTGATCCACCAGTTTTAACTATTCGATGGCATGGAACAATTGCTGCAATTAAATTAGTAGAACATGCCGTACCGACTGCCCTAACAGCGCCAGCCGACCCAGCCCGCTTTGCAAGATCTGAGTATGACCAAGTTTTTCCAACTGGAATTTTGCGCATCTCTTTCCATACTGACTGATAAAAAGTAGCACCGGGTTGGCGCACTTTAATTGAATTAAGTGCGGATATATCTCCTCTGAAATAGTCAGAAATAAGTTGACTAATTACTGGAATCTCATTTACTTGTTCAATTTCACGGCCACAATCAGTTGGAGATAATCTTGGTATCAAATCTTCAAAACTACTAAAGCCAGCAGCTAATAAAATCTGTTGCTCTGCGATTAAATAAAGGTTGCCAATTGGGGTTTTGAAAGTGGTCTTTGAAAGCACGCTCTGAGGTTAAGCCTATTTTGTGATAAATGGAATAGTTATTTTTTATGATCTCTCAGCATTTCAGCAACTAAAAATGCTAGTTCCAGAGACTGAGTGTGGTTAAGTCTTGGGTCACAGGCGCTTTCATATCGTGTTGCAAGATCTTCATGGCTAATTTGCTCACCGCCACCAACACACTCTGTAACATCATCTCCAGTTAATTCGATATGAATTCCCCCAGGGTGCGTGCCCAGCTTTTTGTGAACCTCAAAAAACCCACGAACTTCATCCATGACATCATCAAATTTCCGAGTCTTATAGCCGCTGGGTGCCTCATAGGTATTGCCATGCATCGGATCGCAAACCCATAAAACCTTAGCGCCAGAGTTAGTAACGGCCTCTACTAAAGCAGGTAGTTTTTCACGAATTATTCCTGCACCCATTCGAGTGATGAAAGTTAAACGTCCTGGTTCATTACTTGGGTTTAGTCGCTTTATTAAGGCAAGCGCGTCCTCAGCCGTTGTCTTTGGTCCAAGCTTTACACCAATGGGATTGTGAATTTTTTCAGCAAAATCCATATGAGCGCCATCTAATTGTCTTGTACGCTCACCAATCCAAACAAAGTGGGCTGAAACATCGTATGGATTACTTGTTCGTGAATCTATTCTCGTTAAAGCCTTCTCGTATTCTAAAATCAATGCTTCATGGCTTGAGTAAAAATCAACTGATTTAAATGACTCAGGATCAACACCGGCAGATTGCATGAATTGGATTGCACGGCCGATTTCGTTTGCCATCTCTTCATAGCGAGCGCTAAATCTGGCATCAGCAGCAAAACCTTTATTCCAACTATGAACTTGACGCAGGTCTGCAAATCCACCTTGGGTAAAGGCACGAACAAGATTTAATGTTGCAGCTGAGGTGTTATACACCTGCACTAATCGCTTTGGATTAGGAGTTCTTGATTCTTTAGTGAACTCAATATCATTAACGGCGTCTCCTCGGTATGCTGGAAGTGTTACACCATCTCGAGTTTCATTGTCATTGCTGCGTGGCTTTGCAAACTGTCCCGCCATTCGCCCAACCTTGATAACTGGCAGGGATGAGAAATACTGAAGAACTGCTGCCATCTGCAAGATGGTTTTAATCCTATTTCTAATTGAATCTGCAGTTGCCCCCACAAAGGTCTCAGCACAATCTCCGCCCTGTAACCAGAATGCTCGTCCATCAGCTGCTTCCGCGATGCGCTTCTTTAGATTGTCACACTCACCGGCGAATACAAGTGGTGGAAAACTCTCTAATTCAGATACGGCAGATTTAACTGCGGCAGCATCTGGCCATGCTGGCTGTTGGGCAGCAACTAGTCCAGTTTTAAATATCGAGTTAGCGCTCATTAGATAATGGTAGGCAATCTGTTGGGATTGATGTGGCTAATTAAGCACACATCATTACCCAAAGAAGATCTCCGCCTCTTTATATAGCTCAGGATCAACGGTCTTTAATTTTGTAGTTGCAGATGCCAAAGGCACTCGCTCAATCTTTGTGCCGTGCAGGGCCACCATCTTGCCCCAATCACCATCGTGAGCAGCGATAATCGCATGCAGACCAAAACGAGTAGCAAGCACCCGATCAAATGCAGTTGGTGTGCCTCCTCTTTGAATATGACCTAATACTGATGTGCGGGCTTCTTTACCAGTCTTAGATTCAATCTGGTTAGCAAGCCACTCACCGATTCCAGACAACTTAACGTGGCCAAATGAGTCAAGGGTTTGATCTTTTGTAACCATATCGCCATCTTGCGGGATCGCACCCTCGGCAATAACAATAATTGGTGAATAACTTTGCTCAAATCTTGATTCAACCCATTTACAAACTTGTTCAACTGAAAACTTAACTTCAGGAATTAATATGCATGAAGCACCACCTGCAAGTCCTGAGTGCAACGCAATCCAACCTGCGTGGCGACCCATTACCTCAACAATTAAAGCCCGGTGGTGAGATTCAGCAGTTGTATGAAGTCGATCAATTGCTTCAACTGCAATATTTACTGCCGTATCGAAACCAAATGTGTAATCGGTATTGTTTAAATCATTATCGATAGTTTTTGGAACTCCGATTACTTTCACGCCAAGTGAATCTAATTTTGTAGCAACACCTAAAGTATCTTCACCGCCAATTGCGATTAAAGCATCAACACCCATACTTGCTAAATTCTCTTTTATCTTCTCAACGCCGCCTTCAATTTTAAAAGGATTGGTTCGAGATGAACCAAGAATGGTTCCACCCTTTGGCAGAATTCCGCGAGTTGCAGCAATATCTAGCTTCATTGTTAAACCTTCAAGTGGTCCGCGCCAACCATCACGAAATCCGATGAACTCATAGCCGTACTCTTTGACGCCCTTGCGAACAACTGCACGGATAACCGCGTTTAACCCAGGACAATCTCCGCCACCAGTTAAAACACCAATACGCATTTAGAAAACTCCAGCCTTAAATCTTTTTCAATTGGTCAACGCCGACGGCTAAGTCTACTCTGCCGCAATGGGACTAAAACCCGAGATTATCAAGCATCTGGCTGAACGGGCGGCACTGGGGCTACCTGCAGTGTGGCAAGCACCGTTGGATGAGATTCGAAAAAATACCCACACCCATATTGCTTTGACTCAACCGTTGATGGATCTGTTCGCGGTTGAACATAAATTTATTCCAGGTCCTACAGCTGACCTACCAATTCGTATATACCGGCCAACAAATGAAAAGAATCTACCAGCACTAGTTTTCTTTCATGGTGGTGGCTGGGTTTTAAATTTTTTAGATATCTATGAGCCAGCACTTCGTAGTATTGCAAAGGGTGGTAATTTTGTAATTATTGCCGTTCAATATCAAAAAGCACCAGAGCATCCCTACCCAACTCCCTTTAATGATTGTTATGCAACATTAGAGTGGGTGGTAAACCATGCAAAAGAGCTCTCCATAGATCCAGAATCGATTGGAGTGGGCGGTGATAGTGCTGGAGGAAATTTAGCCTCTGCGGTTGCACTAAAGGCTAGAGACACAAAATTAATTCCTTTGGCTTTTCAACTGTTGATTTATCCATGTAATGAAATAGACATGCAGTATCCATCTGCGACAGAATTTGCTGAAGGCTTTGGCTTAACAACTAAATCAATGAGATGGTTTTGGGATAAATATCTTTCAATATCAGATCACCGAAATGATCCATATGCAGTGCCAGCTCGGGCTAAAGATCTTAAAGGGGTTGCTCCGGCAATTGTGATTGCAGCGCAATTTGATCCATTAACTGATGATGCAAGGCAGTATTACCAAAAACTCGTGACAAGTTCTGTGCCAGCAATATATAAGGAGTATGGTGGCCAGGTACATGGCTTCTTTAATTTAAGTGGCGTTACTGAAGATGCACATATACTTTATTCAGATATTGCCTTTGAAATTAATGCAATCTTAGGAAGAGGAAAATAATTGACTAAATCTGGTTGGGGTAAATTTGCGTTACTTGGCTTCCTCTGGGGAATCCCATACCTATTTCTAAAGGTAGCAGTTGAAGAAATGTCACCCTCATCCATTGTGTTTTTAAGAGTTCTAATTGGTTCAATAGTTTTATTACCGATTGCATTAAAACGTAAAACATTTTTCATAGCTAGGCAGTACTGGCCTTTGCTACTTCTTTACACAGTGACAGAACTGATTGGCCCTTGGTATTTGATCACAAATGCTGAACAAAAAATAACCTCTGGTTTAACCGGGCTGCTTGTCGCAACCGTACCAATCTGGGCAGCAATACTTGCTTCGATATTTGGTGATCATACGGTTTGGCATAAATCTAGACTTTTTGGATTAATCGTTGGTTTTATTGGCGTTGTGGCAGTTGTTGGAATTGAATCGTTAAGTGGAAGGCAAGACATAATTTCAATTGGCATGGTGCTTGTTGCTGCAATGGGATACGCATACGCGATTAATATGGTTAACCGCAGGATCCCAGAGGTTCCAGGGTTGGCTTTAAATACCTGGGCAATGATCATTACCTCGTTTGTTTATTTACCATTTGCAGTTATTAGCTGGCCTAAAGAAATACCATCAGCTCAAACAATTGGTTCGGTGTTAGGGTTAGGAATTTTATGTACTGCAGTTGCATTCATTTTATTCTTTAAAGTAGTTGCTGAGGTTGGACCTCCGAGGGCTTCCCTTGTTACCTACCTAAATACCGCAGTGGCTGTTGTGCTTGGTGTAATTTTATTGGGTGAGCCATTAACACTTGGAATTGCACTCGGTCTTCCGTTAGTGCTTATTGGGTCTTATTTTGCTAGTCGGAAAGTGAGTCGGTAAAACCAAGTCTTGCTAATAGTTTTGGATCTTTCTGCCACTCTTTTGAAACTTTGACGTGAATTTGTAAGAAAACTTGCATACCAACTAAGTTTTCAATTGATTTACGAGCAAGAGTACCGATCGCTTTTAACTTGCTACCCTGAGGTCCGATAATAATTCCTTTTTGGCTATCACGCTCAACATGTAATGTGGCATTAATATCAAATATCTTCCCACCATCTCGCTCTGCCATTTCATCGATAGTAACCATCACTGAGTGAGGTAACTCCTCATAAAGCTCCTCAATTGCGGCTTCTCTAATCAAATCTGCAAACATCAACTCTTCGGCCTGATCTGTTGTGATGTCATTTGGATAAAGTGCGGGTGAATCTGGTAATTTTTTTGAGAGTAAATCTAGGAGCAAATCTGTTTGATCTAAATTTTTAGCTGAGATTGGCACAATTTCAGCCTGGGAAAGATTTATCCGCTCGGTAAATTCACTAACCTTTACTAACTTGGCTGCTAGATCTGATTTTGAAACTGTATCGACTTTAGTTATCACTAAAAAAATCGGCACCTGTCCCTTTATTTGCTTTGCGATGTATTCATCCCCGGCCCCAATATCTTCATTTGCTGGCATGCAAATAACAACTGCATCAGTTGAATCAATATTTTCACTCACCATGGAATTTAATCTATTTCCTAAGGCATTTTTTGGCTTATGCATTCCAGGTGTATCCACAACAATCATTTGAAAGTTCTCTTTATTGATAATTCCACGAATTGGATTTCTGGTCGTATTGGGGTGATGGGAGGTAATAACTATTTTTGTGCCAACTAAAGCATTTACCAAGGTAGATTTCCCAGTGTTAGGACGACCAACAATCGCGACAAAGCCTGCTTTGAAATCACTCATTGGCTTTATTCTCTCACCTTTTTGATCACCTCAATTGCAGCGGCTTAATTATCTCCAATATCTCATCTAGGCTGGTTGCTATATCTGCAATTCGCTCGGCAATTAAGCGATGACAGCCTTCGCTAAGTGCAGATGTAACTTCACCAGGTATCGCAAATACCGGCCGAAAAATCTCAGCTGCATCCCGAGCTGTTCTAATCGAGCCACTAACAAACTCTGCCTCCACTACAACGGTTGCTTTTGATAATGCAGCAATCAAACGATTCCTAATCAGAAATCGATAAGGCTTAGATGAGATATTTGGCATAACTTCTGAAACCAAAAGGCCAGAAATACTAATTTTTTTGAATAGTTTTGAATTCTCAAGCGGGTATAAATGGTTTAATCCCCCAGCTAATATACAAATAGTTTTGCCATCCCCAGCCAGTGCTCCAATATGGGATGCAGTATCTATTCCATATGCACCACCACTTACTACGATTAATTCCTGCTTCACTGCTTGCATGGCTAAAGTTTTGGCAATTTGGTAGCCATAGCTAGTTGGTTTCCTACTGCCAACGATGGAGATAGATTTATCAAGATTTTTTAGAGTGCTGCGATCACCTTTTATCACCAACCCAATTGGTGGAGATATAAGATCATTAAGCCCGGACGGCCAATCTGGATCCTCTGGCGTTAGGAATGTGCAACCTGAGTCAGTTAACTCTTTTCTAAGGCTAGATAAATCTGATTTGGCAACTTTTTGCTGAAGATCTAAAAACTCTGGCCGCCTTATATAGTATTTACCAGTAATAACTTGCTCTAACACAGCAAGGGCACTGGTGTGGAATATTTCACTGCTCCAGAAATTATCAGCTGGCTCAATACATGAAAACAAAATCAATCTTGCCTCAGATTCAGTTAGCACATATCTAATTTACCTATCTTGGATAGGTAGATGTAGATAACTTGAAAATTGTGAATTACTGGTATTTAAAGAAGGGCTGCAATATTTGCAAAGGATTTACGGTGAATCGGCAGCACTCCGAACTCCTTTATTGCTGCAGTATGTGATGCAGTTATATACCCTTTGTGATTTGCCAAACCATATTTTGGAAACTTTTTATCTAGCTCAATCATGATTCGGTCCCGATAAACCTTTGCCAGGATTGATGCAGCGCTAATCGAAATTGCAACTTGATCACCCTTCCAGACCGCCAGATTTGGTGTAGTTAAACCAGGTATTGGATATCCATCGGTTAATACATAATCTGGTGTAACTTCCAAGGCATTTATAGCCCGGCGCATTCCTTCAATATTACATTTATGCAAACCAAGTGAATCAATCTCTTCTACCGATACTTCAATGATTGAGTACGCAAGTGCGTTATTTATTACTACATCAAATAATTCTTCTCGCTTTGATTCAGTTAGTTCTTTAGAATCCTTAATATCAACTAGTAATTGAGACAGTGGGTCTTTTAATATAACTGAAGCTAATACCAAGGGCCCAGCACATGGACCACGACCGGCCTCGTCAACGCCTGCAATATTTTTAATTCCTGCTTTAAGCAGAGTTTGCTCAATCATTTAACTAAGGCAGATTTTTTACTGGAATCTTCTTTAAATCTTCACCCTTAGAAATTAAACCAATATCTGTTAAAGGCCAGACGACAAATATTGCTCTGCCAACAACTTTACTGAGCGGAACCATCCCATTATTAGCACTGTCTGGATGAAATCTTGAATCAGCACTTGCCCCTCGATGATCCCCCATTACCCAAATAAATCCTTTAGGGATCTCAACGTTGAATTGCATATCACTTGGCTTATCGCCAGGAAATATGTATGGCTCAGTGATTGAAACTCCATTTACTTGAAGTTTTCCAGACTTGTCACAACAAACAACCTTGTCTCCGCCAACTCCAATAACCCGCTTAATTAAATATTGTTTAGCTGGATCTGGTAACACGCCAACTGTAATTAGGCCGGTCTTAACTACTGCCCCTATTCCAGAATCCTCTGCTTGCGATGAATTGCCTAACCACTTATCTGGATCACCAAAAACTACTACTTCACCTCTTTTGATATCAGTAAATAAAGCACCAAATTTATTTACGGCAATTCGATCTCCGACCTGCAATGTGTTTTCCATTGAGCCAGAGGGAATATAGAAAAAATGAACCAAAAAAGTTTTAACTATTATTGAAACAACAAGTGCGGCAATAATAATTACCGGTAATTCTCGAAGGAAAGAACCCTTCTTAAGCATGAGTATTAACTACTTAAGCTTGTGGGGTTTCTTCTACTGCAGCCTCTACCGCTACCTCTTCGGCAACTGGTGCAGCTTCAGCAACTGGGGTCTCTTCAACAACTGATGCAGCTTCAGCAACTGGTGCTTCTTCAACAACCGGAGCAGCTTCAGCAACTGGTGCTTCTTCAACAACCGGAGCGGCCTTTGCAGCCAAACGCTCAGCAGCTTTCTTCTTTAAAGTTGTTGCGCCATCTGCTGGCTCATTCATTGCCTCTTTAACTGCCGCCTCATACGCAACTCGCTTATCAACTCGAACTGGTTGTGGCTTTAATGTTCCCTCGGTACCTGGTAGACCATTTGCTTTCTGGTAATCGCCAGTGATCTTAAGAAGTGCGGTAACCGCTTCAGTTGGCTGTGCACCAACGCCAAGCCAGTACTGCACACGATCTGAATTAACCTCAATTAATGATGGCTCAGATGCTGGTGAATAACGACCAATCTCTTCAATCGCCTTTGAGTTACGAGCAGAGCGAGAATCTGCAATCACAATTCGATAATGTGGTGTACGGATCTTGCCTAGACGCATTAACTTAATCTTTACTGACACAAAACTCCCTATAGAAAATTAATCGGCTTAATCTTTCGTAAACAGCGGGGGCGTTTACATCCAGAGCTAACCTTGCGGATAAATATTGCTATGGGTTAGAGGGTCCCATTCGCAGGTGGCTAATCTTGCCAGCAGTGGGCTACAAACCCAAATTGGCCTAGATTCCCTCCTCAATTGCCCGCTTTGCGGGGTTACCAGAACGTGATTTTTTCTTAGGCAAATTTGTCTGCTGCTGCTTCGGCAAATTACTCATTCCAGCTAACGCGCCCATGCCAGGAATATTTGCTCCGCCTCGCATTTGCTTCATTACCTTTTGGGCTTGTGTAAATCGTTCCACAAGTGAATTAATCTCAGATATTGCTCTACCACTGCCTCTTGCAATCCGAGCTCGCCTTGAGCCATTTAAAACTTTTGGATTAATTCTTTCAACTGGAGTCATAGATTCAATTATCGCCCGAGTTCTTACCAACTCAGATTCATCAAAGTTTTCAATCTGCTTCTTCATCCCAGCAGCTCCAGGTAATAAACCCATTAACTTGCTCATACTTCCCATATTTTTCATTGCCTCAAGCTGAGATAGAAAATCCTCAAATGTGAACTCTTCACCTTTTAAAAATTTATCCTCTAATTTTTTAGAGGTTTCTTCTGGCATAGCTTGCTTTGCCTGTTCAGACAGAGATGCCACATCTCCCATCCCAAGAATTCGTGAAGACATCCGATCTGGATAGAAAAGATCGAAATCAGTAACTTTTTCACCGGTGGCTGCAAAAATAATTGGCTTACCAGTTAATTCAACAATTGATAATGCTGCGCCACCTCTGGCATCACCATCTAATTTTGTTAATATCACAGCATCAAAACCAACACCATCTAGAAATGCTTTTGCAGTCCTTACTGCATCCTGACCGATCATTGCATCGACCACAAAGAATGTTTCATCAGGTTTGATTGAATCTCTTATGTCCATAACTTGCTTCATAAGTACTTGATCCACACCGGTGCGGCCAGCAGTATCTACAATTACAAAGTTATGTAATTTATCCTTGGCGAACTTAACTCCGGCTTTTGCAACCTCAATTGGATCTCCCGCCCCATTTCCAGGCTCTGGTGCAAATACCGGAACCTTTATTGAATCTCCAACAACTTGAAGTTGAGTTACCGCATTTGGTCTTTGTAAATCTGAAGCGACAAGTAGCGGTGTATTTCCTTGTGATTTTAAATAATACGCAAGTTTTCCGGCCAAAGAGGTTTTACCGGCGCCTTGCAAGCCCGTAAGTAAAATCACTGTTGGGGCTGTTTTTGCAAACTGAAGTCGGCGTGCTGAGCCACCTAATGTTTGAGTCAGTTCAGCATTAACAATTTCAAAAATTCTAGCTGCTGGATTTGTGCTCTTATTTATTTCATCAGATTGTGATTTACATTTTTCTAATATTTTACTTGAAAAGCCTTCGGCAACCTCTAGTGCAACATCTGACTCTAGTAAGGCAGTTTTGATCTGTGCGGTAAATTCAATTAGATCAGAATCGGAAACTTTACCGCGCAGGCCAGAGAATATTGAACTAAGTCTCTGGCCTAACGCTTCAAACATGGAGGCATCTTACATTTTATTTAGATAGCTTCTTCGCCACTCTCTCCTGTGCGGACACGAGTAACTGAATCCACTGATGTGGCCCATACTTTACCATCACCGATATTTCCAGTCCGAGCCGCTTCAGTAATTACTTTGATTGCTTGATCAGCAATTTTAGAACTTACCAAAACCTCAAGTCTGATCTTTGGAATTAGATCAACTTTATATTGAGCGCCACGATAAACCTCAGTTAAACCTAACTGTCGGCCAAATCCTTTTGCTTCCGAGACGGTCATGCCAGTTATGCCAGCACCAACTAACGCCTCTTTAACTTCATCAAGTTTTTGTGGCTTAATAATTGCAGTTATTAGCTTCATAAATTAAAACCCTCCCCTTGAACTAGATGTTAATTCGTAACCAGTCTCAGCATGTT
>Ga0214919_10005277_pt1 | contig 18442 bp, 20 predicted proteins | sample LL1503_MetaG_FD_177994 | JGI IMG/M metagenome (GOLD analysis project Ga0214919, IMG submission 177994) | Freshwater microbial communities from Lake Lanier, Atlanta, Georgia, United States - LL-1503 | ecosystem: Environmental > Aquatic > Freshwater > Lake | place: USA: Georgia | collected...
CTTAGCCTTTAGCAGTTAACTGCCTCAGAATCCAAAAGCCCCCTTCCCACTCCCCAACCACCAATCACCACTCACCAATCCGCGCGTGAGCGCGTCCCGGGAATGCGGTGACGCGTCCCGCCCATGCGGTGGCGCGCGTAAGCGCGTCCCGCAACCACGCGAAAGCGTGTCCCGCGAATGCGGGGCGCGGGAACCAACTCCCTAATCCCCATCCACCACTCCTTCGCGCCCTTTGCGACCTTTGCGTGAGAAAAACTTCCCCACTCACCACTCAACAATAACTAATCTCTTGTCACTAATCCGCGCCCTTTGCGACCTTTGCGTGAGAAAAACTTCCCCACCCACCAATCACCAATCCCCATTACCCACTCCCCACCCCCTAATGCACCACCCCTTCTTTCCGTATCACTTTAAAAACTGTCATCCCTACTATTTTAAGATCCAGCCAGAGGCTTCGGTTCTTCAGATACCACTCATCGAACTTCACTTTTTCTGGAATCGGTAGCTCGTCCCGTCCGTTGACCTGTGCCCAACCGGTAACTCCAGGTGTAAGTTGGTGTACCCCCCCAGCGGTGCGTAAGGCAATCAAGTCCTCCTGATTGAAGAGGGCGGGTCGAGGTCCTACCAGCGACATCTCGCCGCGCAGTACATTGATCAACTGCGGCAGTTCATCGAGGCTAGTACGGCGAAGAAGTTTTCCAATCGGTGTGAGAAATTGGTCGGGTTCCTTCAAGAGATGGGTTGCCACCTGCGGGGTATCTATCCGCATCGTGCGGAACTTATACATCTTAAATAGTTTGTTGCCTTTGCCAACTCGCTGAGTACGGAATAGTACCGGCCCAACCGAAGTCAGCCTGATCGCCAGCACCACCAGAAGAAAAAGCGGCGCAAGGATCAGGATCAACCCTAGCGCCGCCAGCAGATCAAAGATTCGTTTCATAAATTTTAAAGGTTTACCACCCACTGACTTACTATCGCACACCCATCACTGCTTAGTCCTGCGCCGATCTTCCCCTAATCACTAGTCTCCACTACCTAAGCCGCGCCCTTTGCGACCTCTGCGTGAGTAGAAACTTCCCCAGCTACAAGCCACCAATCTCTAATCCGCGCGTATGCGTCTCTACCCCGTACTCCTGTCGGGGCCGCAAGCGCGGGGACCACACCCCATTAACCAATCCCTAGTCCCCATTAACCAATCCCCAATCACCACTCCCTAATCCGCGCGTGAGCGCGTCCCGCAACTGCGGGGCCCACCCATCGCCCCCCTCAACCCCTCATCTACCGACACCGGCGGATTCCAACCAAGGAGTTTTCGCGCCTTCGAAATATCGACCTGCAAATTACCGCACAAGCGCTGCACCGCATCACCCTTGCCCAGCAACAAAGCTACCGCCTGCAAAGCCCAAACCGGAACCGGCAGTAAGCGCGCGGGGCGATTCATCGCGCGGGCCATTCGCCGGATTAAATCTGGCGTGGAAAGATCTTCGCCATCGGACACCAAAAAGGTTTGATTGGCTGCGGCGGGGTGCGTCAGGCAAGTCACGATGAAATCCACCAAATTGCTAAGGGCCACCAGGCTGCGCTGGTTGTGCACCGCACCCAGCGGCAAAGGCCAGCCGCGCTGCACGGCGCGCATGAGGGCGGCAAAGTTGGCCTTGACCCCGGGGCCATACACCAGCGGCGGACGGATGATGACAACCTCCATGCCGGTGTCGGCGCTGAGCTGGCGCAAACCCTGCTCGGCTTCGTGCTTACTCTGACCGTAGGCATCTTGCGGGTTGGGTGCGTCCAATTCTGTGAACGCTTTTCCGGAAGAAGTGCTCTCGCCATTGACCTTGACCGAACTGATAAACACAAACCGCTTGACCCCTGCGGCGGCAGCTTGACGGGCCAGTTTCAAGGTGCCTCCCACGTTGACGGCACGAAAAGCCGTTAACGGGTCGGTCTCGGTCTCGTGCATGACGTGGACGCGGGCGGCGAGGTGGACCACTGTACTGACGCCAACAAGCACCTTGCCCCAATCCACAGAATCAGCCCGTGTGGCCAGGTGCATAGGTTGATTTCCTAGCCGTTTGACGAGCGCCCGCCCTACAAAACCGGTGCCACCAGTAATTAGTAAACTCAAATCGTCCCCTTGTGACAACTTCAAGCGCCCACCCGAAAAAACTCTAAAATTTTTAATGGATAGCGCAGTAACATCATCAGCCAATTAGTAGGTATGGAGTTTTCCCGGCAAGCACGCATCATCTCGCGGTTGAGCTGCAAAGTAGCCCGCCAACCACTGGTGCTGATGCCACCCAGTTGCATGCGCACGAGTGATTCCGGCAAGTGCCGCTGACGCAGTTTAGGCTGCCTGAAAACCCTGGCGACGAACTCAAAGTCTCCTGCGATTCGATAGTCTGTGCGAAACGCGCCATAACGCTCAAATAAAGCCCTGCGCACAAACAGTGCCGGGTGCGCGGGCATCCATCCCCAGCCCAACCGGCCTGCCGTAAACCGGCCCGAGTTGTAGCGACGTGCAACAGAATTCTGCTGGCCAGGCCGGAAAAACTCCACATCGCCATAAAGAGCATCAAGCTGCTCTGCTTGCATCACCTGAGCCACCCCTGCCAACACATTGGCGTGCTTATAAAAGTCATCTGCGTTCAGGAACGCCACCACGTCACCCGTGGCCAGTTGTATACCTTTGTTCATTGCATCGTAAATGCCGTCGTCCCGCTCGGAAATAAGCTTGGCAACATGTGTCCCCTCGGCAGCTACAACCTCTAGCGTATTGTCTTTTGAACCACCATCGACAATGATGTGCTCAATATCGCCATGCGTTTGTTCGCGCACTGACCGCAGCGTGTGACCAATTGTTTTGACCGAGTTATAGCAAACGGTGATGACGCTGATTTTCATGCTGGCCTCAATTTCATATTAAGCACCCAGGCTACGGTAAACCTCTAAGGTTTGCCGGTGCGTGGCGTCCCAAGAGTACCCCCGCGCAACGGCTAGCCCTTTCTGAACCAGGCCGCAGCCGCAAGCCAATTTGGCTGGTTGGTAATCACCTGAACGCCAACGGCGAATGATGCGCGTTGTGTCATCCTTGGCCACGTAATCCAGGTCGCCATAAACGGCATCCACGCCCGGATCGGAAAAGGCGGCGGCAACATGCGCCAGTACATGTTCATCAGCAAAAAAATCGTCCGAATGCATTAGTCCGATCACATCGCCGGTGGTCCGCGCCATGCCCTTGTTAAGCGCGTCATAAATGCCTTTGTCGGGCTCGCTCACCCACACCGTCTGTTCGTTCACGCACGATTGCAAGACATCTACCGTGCCATCGGTGGACGCGCCATCAATTACCACATGCTCCACACTGTTCCAACTTTGAGCCTGAACGCTTCGCACAGCCTGTGCGATTGAGCTAACGCAGTTGTACACCGCAGTGATGACCGAAATTTTCAAATCAGCATACACGGTGCCTTGCAATGACACATCAGCCACGCCTCACCAGCCAATTGCCCATCACCAGCACATCCATCCTCGTGCGCAGGAAGCAGTCAAGCGCTTCCTCCGGCCTGCAAACCACCGGCTCGTTTTCGTTGAAGGAGGTATTCAGCACCATCGGCACACCGGTTTGCTCGCGGAAGGCTTCGATCAGTTGGTAGTAGCGCGGGTTGGTGTCGCGGCTAACGGTTTGCAGGCGACCCGAGCCGTCCACATGCGTTACCGCCGGAATGCGCGAACGCTGTTCGGCGCGGAACTGGAATACCTGCATCATGAACGGCACATCGCCGTCCTGCTCGAACCACTCCGGCACCGCCTCGCGCAGGATCGACGGCGCAAAGGGACGGAAGGATTCGCGGCGCTTGATTTTCAGGTTGAGGATATCCTTCATGTCCGCCCGGCGCGGGTCGCCCAGAATGGAGCGGTTGCCCAGCGCACGCGGGCCCCATTCCATGCGCCCCTGAAACCAGCCGATGACCTGGCCGTCGGCAATGGCGGTGGCCGTGCGGCGGCATAATTCATCCTCATCGGCAATTCGCTCGACGGTACAACCCTGAGCAGCCAGTTCGGCGGCTTTTTCAGTTAACAACTCACCAATCACTTCATCACTGAACGACGGGCCCCAGTAGGCGTGGTCCATGACGAAACTTCGTGATCGCGGCGTGGTCGCCGCACCTTCCTTTGACGCATACCACACGCTATACGCCGCGCCGATCGCGCCACCCGCATCGCCCGCCGCAGACTGCACATACACCTGTTTGAACGGCGTCTTCAGGGCAATCTTGCCATTGGCCACCGAATTCATGCCGCAGCCGCCGGCCACCGCCACCGCATCCAGCTTGTGTTTGGCATGCAGCGTATTCAGCAGATGGAAGAACGCCTCCTCGTACATCGCCTGCACCGAGCGGGCGATGTCCTTGTGCTTTTGTTCCAGCGGGTCGTCCTTGCCGCGCGCCGGCCCCAGCAGGTCCGAAAGGGCCGGGGAGAACAGCGTGCCCACCACGGGAATGCCGTTGTCCCACTCGTAGGCAATCTTCTCGCGATGATGGCGGAAGTATTTCAGGTTCAACCGAAAGTCGCCCTCCGGCTGCAACTGCACAATCTGCCGCATCGCATCCAGGTACTTTGGCTCGCCGTAGGGCGCCAGCCCCATCACCTTGTACTCGTCGCCGTAGTGCGGAAAGCCCACAAACTGCGTCAGCGCCTGATAAAAAATTCCCGGCGAATGCGGAAAATGCACCCGGCCTTCCACCTCGATTTCAGTTCCCCGGCCTACGCCCCAGGCCGCGCTGGCGAAGTCGCCAAAGCCATCCACCGACACCGCCACCGCCTCGTCAAATGGCGACACATGAAACGCCGACGACAAGTGCGCCAGATGATGCTCCACCGCATGCACCTGGCCATTGAAAGCCTGCTCCGGGAACGCCCTCTCCAAATAGGTTTGCAGGCTGTCGCGTTTGGACTTGTTGCGCAGCCGGTCCAGCACCAGCCCCAGATCCGGCCGCTGCGTTAGCGTGTGCCAGATCTTGCGGCCCAGGCTCGCGCGCGAATCCTGGTTGATCGCCACATGCGCCACCTCTGCCAGCGTGATGCCCGCTTCGGCAAGACAGTATTTGATCGATTCCGAAGGAAACCCCGCCCAATGCTTGATGCGGCGGAAGCGCTCCTCCTCTGCGGCCGCCACCAGCTCGCCATCGCGAATCAGGCAAGCGGAAGAATCGCCGTGAAAGGCGTTGATGCCAAGAATGAAAGTCAAACCGTACCCCTGTTGATTATTTATTGCCAAACCGGTTTTATCCGCGTCCTAAAATATCGGCATAAAGTCGCTCCAAACTCGCCCCCATCGCCTCCAGCGAATACCTTTCACGCGCCAGCGCCGTCGCCCGCCGTCCCATTTCGGCGCGGCGATTCTCATCGGCCAATATATCCTGCAGTGCCCGGGCGATGTCTTCCGGTTCGGGCGAAGTTGCTACTCCCGCACCGGCCTGCGCCACCTCATCCGCCAACGCCACGCCCTTGCCAAGCACGCACGGCAGCCCGGCCATCAGCGCCTCGGCGGCGGCAATGCCAAAGTTTTCCGAAAACGACGGCAGCAAAAACACCTGCGCAGCGGCGAAAGCAGCGGCCTTCTGTTCGCCCTCCACATACCCCGGCCAAACCACGCGGCCTGCCAGACCTAACTCATCAGCCAGCTTTTTCAAACCCACCACATAGCCCGCCTCGCCTTCGCCGGCGATCACCAGCCGCGTGTCAGGCAGCGCCGAACTGCACAGCTTGAATGCCTGCAACAGCCCTTCCACATTCTTCTTGGGGTCAAGCCGGGATAAAAACAGCAGTATCAGGCAATTGTTCAATTCCGGAAACTGCGTCAGCAAAGCCGAAGCATCACCCTGCGGCGCCGGTTCAATCCCCAGCGGAATCACCACCCCCCGCATGGGAATGCCCAGTTCCGAAGCTTCCTCCCTTTCCGCTTCGGCAGTGAAATGCACCGCCGCTGCGTGGCGCAGAATCGGCCCTTCAATCAACTTAAGCGACCAACACTTCAGCCAGGGGCGGCGTTGCGTGACCCCATAGCGGTTCAGTGTTCCATAGGGCCGCAACACATATGGCACCCCCGCCCGCCACGCCGCCCAGGCCGCCACCACACTGGTAAAGTTAAAAAGGCCATGAATATGCAGCAGGTCGTAGTCGCGCACATGCCTGAATATCCAGCGCGCGAAACCGGGCGACACCTTGTAGAACTCCAGCCGTTTGGGGAAATACCGGCGAACAGTTCCCGCACCCTTGAAGATATGGAGTGGCGCACCCGTTGTAACTGTCTTCCGCCGTCCCGGCCCATCGTCATCCGTCGTTGCAGTCTCAACCGCAATACCCCGACCAATCAGCACTCTCTCCATTAGCGCCGTTGCGCTGCTCGGGCCGCCATAGCTGGCAGAAAGGGTAGAAATAACATGAAGTACCTTCATGCCATACCCCTCAACGCGGTCACTGGCCCGCCAGTCGCAAGAGAGAGGTCGCGAATGATGTGAAGAATCTTATAATTTAACATTACTCCAATCTCAGTCTACGACCTTTTCCATGGCCACCACGAAGTCGTCTGCGGTTTGTTTGAAATCGAGAAAGTCCTGAGAAAAACTGCGAGCCTTTTCGAGATTATCCTCTCTTCGTGACTGGCTCACGAAATACTGGAGGGCATCTTGAAAAGCGGGGATGTTTCCCATAGGGACGCTGCGACAGATACTGGGGTCCACCCCGGTCCAGGCCAACTCTCTGGTCACCAGCCCATCGTACACGACGACAGGCAAGCCACTAGACAGGGCCTCGCAGACCACGGTCCATCCCGCTGGCTGCCAGCTCGAATCGACGAGGCCGGCGTAGGCGCTTGCGTTCTGCAGCAGGAAACGCATGAAGGCGTAACTTATTTTTTCAAATACGAAGAATCGGTCCTGGATACCTCGGCGTTTCACCTCGGCTCGCAGCCGGTTCTGCTTGTCCGAGTTGGCATACTGAGAGATTCGCACAAGGCGTATATCGCTGTGTTGTACCAGTTCCAGCACATCATTATCACAACGAAGCTCATCGCCAGGCATAATCACATAGGGCTTGGTTAGTAGCAGCCCAACCTGCTTGCGATGGGTCTCGGGGACATCGCAGATGCTCGACGGAATGCGGTAGTAGGCAGTGTCGATGCCACAACGGAATTTGATGACCGGCACCCGCAGAAATAACGATCTTCTTGCCAGATCTGCTTGCTCCTCGGTCATAACAACCACCGCCTTCGCAAACTGTCCCGCGAGTTGGGTGGCCAGACCCAGCTGCTTGCCCTTCATGGTAGGCAGGCTATTCAGCGCCCAAACATAGGAACACAACACGACCCTGCGTTGCATGGGTGTGATCATTCCTTGGCGAAGGATCGCCGACACGCCAAGCCCTCCCCACAATGCCGCCACGTCCACGCCCTTGAGCGCAGACGTAAGATTCCGGACTGGATGCACGCTTGAAAAGGGATAAAGTTCCCCGCTGGGCACGGTGTCAGAAACGTTTATTGCCGACAACTGGTGCCCGCGCTTGAGAAATGCCCCACCAAAAGCATAGGGCAAAGGAAGCCGTGGCATTTCGCCCGAAGGGGCCGTCGTACTACGCCACTCGGGGATGTTGTTGTTGATGGCTACCAGTAAACGCATGGTCTCAATTGCTTCCTTGTCAGGCTTATAGCTGTTTTGTAGCGATGATGACCGGATTGGCGTAGAGCAGGTTCGGCCACAGATTCCGCACGTTTTCCAGGCGGGTGCCAGCGTCACGGCACTGTTCGACGCGGAAACCGTATCCCTGAAGGAGATCCTTCAGGATGGGCAAGGTGAACAAGTGCAGATGTCCTCCGTCCCAACCCCAGAAGTTCTTCCACTCCGTCAGATCCCCCGGCTTGCCGAACCAACTGGCAGTAGCCGGCAGACACCCCCGTAACAGATTGAAGCGGTGCTTGATATACGCGACATTTGGCACCCTAAGAATCAAAATTCCCTGTTCCTTGAGTATCCTGCGGCAATGATTGACAAAATTAAACACGTCGAACACATGCTCCATCACATCCAAAGCCACCACCACCTCGTATGAATCAGACTCCATCAAGTCGAAATCAATGTCAAAGTTACACTCGACAAATTTGGCCCTTTCACTGAGATTCAAGCTGGTTAGCATATCTCCCACCAGTTTTCCCCGGACGGATGAAATGTCCGCACAGGTCAAGGAAAGTGCGCGATTGGACAGCAGTAGATTCTTGGTCAAGCGTCCGTCACCGATGGAAAGCTCAGCTACGTTGAATGTCATCAGGCCCTTCGCCGTCGCAAACCGGTTGATGTGCGCGATGACGAAGTCATCGCGACCCTTCAGTGCGAAGTCGATACCACAGGCGGCCTTGGCAGGGTCGGACTGCGCCTCATACATGGTGCGTTGATCCATCAATACCTCTGTTGGTGATAAGAACGCCGAAGCGCCACTGCGATAGCGCATCCGAGAAGAATGCCGGAAGACAGCTCGAACGACGATGTCAGTCCCGAAAGCAATGCGAAGATCAGCAATAGCAAAGGAATACCAACCATGACCAGACGTACAAGTTGTCCGGTCAATATCGCCTTGAACATCAACTTGGCCAGAGTCAGGCAGATGGCGAAAAAGGCCAGCAATATGATCCCACCCCAGATTAGGCCGCTTTCTGCCCACGTCGACATGATGCCGAACTCACCTGGCTTGCCGCCTACGCCTATGGTTCCGAGACCGGCCCCAAACAAGGAAACATCCTTAGGCAAAAAGGAGAATAAGACGGCCTCGTCGAACCGCATATTAATGTCGCCGCTGCTGAGTGATTGCTGAAGAAGCAAAACAATTGGGTAGTCCTCACTGTTCATCATGGGCACGACCAGCGCTGCAACCACAGTAATTCCTCCCAATAGATATGCAATGGTGCTGGCCCGACCTCGGCGAGTGCCTAGGACGGTTCCAAATATCTGGATGGCCTCGGAAAGCACAATCAACAGTAACACCACCACCACGATCAACACCCGCGAACGCGCGCCTGCGATGCCCAAGGCAACAAAGCTGCTCAACAAGTTGAAGGCCAGCCACAGCTTCGCCTTGCGGGTCATCAGGGTACCGGCAGTCAGTAGCATCCATGAGAAGTAAAACTGCATCAATCCCATCGCGGAATACCGATCCGCACTGGCAAATATTGATGGATAGCGGTTAAACACGCCCCCTTCCAGCAGGTTGCGTGCAATGACCCCTCCCATCTCGTTGCCACTATATGACGTAGAGATTAAAAATGAGGGATCTACCCCAAACTGGATTAGGCCCACGATGTTGATCGGGATCATCATCCACAAAAATAATTTCGCCAGTTCAGCCAGCGAAAAGTTAAAGCGCGCCTTCTGCACCACCAAAATGAATGACAAGGGGATAACCATGTACAGAAGGTGACTCAAACCCTCGGCGAACGGAGAATTAAAGGACGTGAGGAACTGGGCGATGTAAGTTACAATCAAAATTCCAGTGAATAGATTGACCCACTGCGCCTCACGAGCAAGATGCCTATGCGCTGACACCGGCCCCGCAGTTCTTCTCTGAACCATCATCATCAGGAGGATTAAGATGGCTGCGGCATAAACCACACCTAGCGCTGCCCCAGCCGGGAGAATGCGTTTCACGATATCGCCATACAAAGCGAGAATCGAAATAGAAAAGTAAATCAAGGTTGGGTTGGCTAACTTCAAGACAGTGTCTCCAACAACGTCCCCGCGATTCCAGGCCAAGTGAAACGCTCTTCAAAGAGGCGGCGGTTTTGCTGGCCTAGCGATGCTCGCCACTCCTCGGATGCAGTCAAGTCATACACGGCATCGGCAAACTGATTCTTTCCCGGCATTGGGGTCAACACCACACCAGGGGCATCCCGCCAAAAACGATCAGTCATTGGCCCTTCGGTGCCAACGACGGGCAGCCCATGCTGGAGCGCCGCAATCAAGGTGCCCCGCTTGGCAGACAAACCAGAGATGTGTGGCATGAGAAACACGTCCGCTATTTGCAGGTAGGCGGATAGTTCGTTGGGGGGCAAGAAGCCAGGAGCCAGGACCGGCGAACTCAAGGAAAACCATTCTGGCTTCACACCACCGAGCAGCAGCCAACGAACGGGCACTCGATTTTTCTTCATCACAGCGTCTACCGCTTCAACATAACGATTGCGCTTTAGCAGGCTGACGCCACCACCGAACAAGGTCAACACCATCTCACTATCATTAACACCAACTTGAGTCCGCTGTTGTGCGCGGCGGATCGAATCACACGGCAGATTCGAACCGATCGGCAAAAGTTTTCTTTGGAAATTTCCGGACCAGTGGTCAATTTCTTGAAGCAAGGGTTCGGAGGCTGTAAACACACAGCAAGACCCCGAAGCCAAGCGCTTCATCTGGACCTTTTCCATGGCACCTTTTAATAAGCTGGACGGATGCCACCATGCTCGAAAGTAAGACTCATGCAAGATCAGAGAAGTGGGCCACAGCCTCCCACACCGAGACCAAAATTCCATAAGATGCGGATTTTGGTACCAGCGGTCGACAGAAAACATTAGCGGCGTGTATTGCAGCAGGACATGATCAGGCCTCAAATTGGTCAGGATTTGTTCCAGTGAGCGCATACCCGGTTCACGCCAGAACTCCTTCACGATTGAAACCCCAGACGCTTCGGCCCCATCGCCGGCAATTAAACTGACCACATGCCCCTTTTCTGCGATTGCTTGAGCAAGCAGGATGGAGTGGTCAGCGATACCGCAGTTACCTGGAGGCAACGTCTTCGTGATGATGACTAAATGCATGGGTGGGGTCTGGCTCAGTGGCTCACGAAATTTTTACTTGGTAAACTCGAACATCCCACAGCCACAATTCAGATTTGTGAAATCGTCTGGGCGCGCATTTACAATGAACTCACCTCGATCATTCACAGCGGAAAAAGACAGCAGCTTGAGGTCAGAAAAGATATCGAGGATGGTCAAGGGATTAAAAAGGCGTTGCGAATTGAACTGTACCCGCTGCCAACCGATAGGTACGGAAAAATACAGCCGTCCATTGGGGGCAAGCACCCTGGCTAAGGAACGCATTGCCCTGAAATAGGCGTCTTCGCTCACAGGATCGCCATACCGGCCAAGGCCGAAATGTTCAATGGCATGGAGGCTCGAGAGCGATTCGATGCTGTCATCTTTGAAACGGGACAGCGTGGTGGCGTCTTCCTGCGCAAAGGAAAGCCCCGGCATGGAAATTTTCAAAGGGCGGATGTCAATGACTTCCACGCTGGTAAAACACAATACATGAGCGACGAATCCCTCAATCGAGGAGCCCACATCCGTGTGGAGACTCACCTTGCTGACGTATATCTTTTTGGCGGCCCAGATATCTTGGAAAAAGTAAATTCCATTGAAATGCCCAGCCGGCGCCTTTCGGTCAGTCAGCATGGGTCGAAGATTCCCCAGCTTTAGCGGAAACTTCGAGTTCGATGCGCGCCCGGCATAGCGGCGCGCCGACTTCACAAAGTATGGAATCTCAGAAATAGCCAGAAAAAATTTGCGCAGATCAAATCCAAACTGGAGAAGCAGGGTTTCAACTTTTGACATCAGGAAATTCATTGGTTTGTTGAGAACTTTTCATGACGTGATTGCGATGTCATGAGGTGGAAACCTTTGAAATTTGAGGCTGATCACTCGCCGGCCATGAAATCACGACCCATGCAAGAATGACTCCCTGGGTGACGAGATAAGCAACTGCCGGCAATAGATTGAGAATCAAAGCATCGGCGGTCGATGTAATACCACAAATCACGATAAAGCCAATTTGAAGACCTAGCCCACTAATGATTGTCCACGACTGCCCTCGTGTGATGCTGCGCGACACCACCAGTGCATAAATGGTGGCGCCTGCTAAGCTAGCCATTACTCCCGCAAGGGCCAAAGGTAATTCGGCGCTTAATCCAGAATAGTTATCCCCGAGAATAAACAACCACCAGCTGGGCAGCAAATAGCCTGAAGCGGTTACGATGCCGGACGTAAAAATCAAGGTCATAACCACAACTCTTACCCAAAAGACAAACTCACGCTTATCATCCAAGCGAGCAAAAAATGGCTGGATCAGGAAAGGATTCAACATCATTAGCACACTGATGATCTGCCCCAAGCGGCCTAATGCCCCGACCTCGGCAACTGACTCTGTGTAACCATATATATTCAACATGAAAGTGGACAGTTGAGCTTGCAGCATGAAATAGATTACTGCTGGCATCAGTGGAATCACGAAATTCCTCAATTGCCTGCTTTGTTCAACACTCACAACAGCAACGTCCACAAGATATTGCCGGCATTGCTTTGAGAACATAATTCGAGCCGCCATGACTCCCAGGAGATTGGTGAGGAGCGCGCTTTCCGCCGTCGGCGAGAACAAACATATCCAGACCGCCGCCATGCGGGCGAGGGCCTCGGCCATTCCCACCCGGAACAGTGCCCCGGCATTGTGGTGGATGTGCAGAACGGACTTCCTGATCCCGGCAGTACTCTGAACCCACCCGATTACGAGCACAATAATGACCATAATGCCGACTCGAGCCGGCGCCCATTGCCCCCCCTGAAACATGAAATAGCCGACGACCATGACGACCAACACCATGGCGGCAAAAAACATCCTCCGATAGCGCATGGCACTGGCCACCAGGGAACTGAGGAGTTCTGGCGCTCTATGGATGCGAGCCCCTAGCGAGTTAACCCCCTGCGAAAGGCCCATGTCGGATCCCGTGGAGATCATTGCAAGGAGCACGCTTGCCGTCACGTAAAGAGCATACTCAGAAAGCGGAAGGAGTCTGACGATCAAGATGCCAGCCACAACGTTCGCGGCGACCACCATACCCTGCCCAAGTAGAAACCGCCCAATGATCGGGATACCAAGCCGGGTACGTTGCTGTTCGGTGATGGTATTAAACTAGCGATCCACCTGCGAACGGATGCCCTGGCATAAAGGCCTTGGTAATCCAGAACCGCTGAGGTTCATAGTGAAACTCTGCGGATGTATCTGCGCAGAAATGCTCTCCCAATAGTTCATTCTTTACGAAAAAGGCGTTGTTCCCATTGATGGTGCATCCCACAAGGCTATATCCCTTGGCTGCCAGCATCAATTCGTATGACTTCAGCGAAGCACTGTAGTGATCCGTCCCATTCCACCAATGATCTGGGCTGTAAGACATAACCCACTGTATAGGGGGTGCAAAGACGGGATTGTATTCAAGCACGATGACCCTGGGCGCTATGGAATGAATAGCTTCGAGAACATGAAAATCATTCCCATCGATGTCAAGACTCAACAGATCTATTTCGCGCCAAGGCGCGGCTTCATCCAGTACCTCATTTACATTTTTGCGTGTAATGAAGGTACACGCCATGATCAGTTCCCCAGAAGCTAACTTCTTTGCAAACATTTGTTTAATAAGTTTTTCGTATTTCGGATCGCCATCAATCCAGACACCCTTCCAACCTTGTCGCAACAAGTACAGGGTATTGCTCTCACAGCCATCTGAAACGCCAATCTCAACGAAAACCCCTTCCTTCACACCAATCCGCCGAAAGATTTCGTGGATGATGCCGTCTTCCTCTGCCTGCGAGTAGACCTTGAATCCGCTCTTGCTCAACCTCTTCTGGTCGGCATATTTGGGATCCGCGAGCAATTGAAGCATTGCAAGCTGCGCCATGCAGCCCGTTTGCTCCTGAACCACTTTGCTAAGCTGACGTACACCGATCGCCTTATGAACCAAATCTTTTATCAGATTTACCATCGCCTTGCCCTTTATCTAAAAATTTCGTAGCCATTTAGGCTGGATTTCTCCATTGGAATCATAAAGACATTATCAACGGCACTGCATTCATTGAGTGAGTTAATGAGCTTCCACCTAGTGCCGACCTTTCTACAAGTAACATACTTCTCCGGAATAAGCGGAAGGAATATGTCATCAAGGTTAACCCCGCGTGCAATATAAAATGGTTTATTCACTTCCATTAGTATGGTTGGGCGATGTGATTCAATAGTTTGTCGCCCACCCTGCAAACAGAAATCTTCGTGACCCTCAATATCCATTTTCATAATATCAATTCTTCCATGCTTGCCATAGAGTTCCTGCCAGAGTTTGTCAAGCATCTCTAGTTGTATTGGTACCTTCCTGAATCCCTCATCAAATTTTTCGTTGGTCGCGATAGCAGCATTGCCCGTATTCGAGCCATGCAGAAAATCATCTCTAAGTGTTAGAAGACTGTCTGCAGAGTTATTCGACAACCCAACATTGTGTACCGAACAAAAAGCATTTAGATCATTGGCTTTCAAGTTATCAAAAAGTCTTTTGTAATTGCCTTCAAAATGGCTCAAAAGCAATGACCTGACCTGAACCGCCTTTTGATCTGATCAAAGCACTTATCGAAATGGTATAAAATCCAACGTTTGCCCCGATATCCAAAAAGTAATAATCCGGCCTAAACATAGAACTAATAATCTCTATTAGGCCCGAATCATATTCTCCTCTGTAATATACATCCAGTTCTGTGTTCGACCGAAGATCTACCAGCATGGTTGTACCGTCTTTCATTTTTGCGGTTACAAGTGGCTGCACTCCAAGTTTTATGGCTACAGCGTTTAGTGCCCGATAGAGTCTTCCCAATCCACGAAAATATGGAATATTCCTTGTTATGCCCGAAGCAGCATTAAGTATGATATCTGCCAAATTCACGATAATTTCCCCGACCCTATATATGCGCTGAGCCTGACTAAACTGCTAGGTGTAAGAAAAATAGATCTACTGTGTTCGTTAAAGAAATCATCTGGCTGCAATAATTAGGCCAAAATTCCCAAGAGGTGTATGGCTCAAGATATTGAAGCCGAGTCCTCGCACTTTACTTAACACCTCGGTTTCCGTATGGTGATCCCAGAGGTGATACTCCATTGAAAGGTGCTGAACCTTCTGCCAGCTTTCAATATCTTCCAATAAAAGCCATTCACCCCCTTCGCAGTCCATTTTCAGGAAACCCACATGGCCGCCTATTTTCTCAATAGCTCGCCTGAAAGCAATCTGGTCGATATTGCCTCCCTGCGAAACTTCGGAGCGAGTCAGGACTGCGTCCTCTAGAAAGTTAAGAAGCACCTTTCCATCCTCTAATCCGACGGCATCCATGAAATACTGAAACCCCCCCGCCTCGCCCTGTACCTTCAGGTACTTCTCGAGATGCGGGTTTGGCTCATACACATGAATGGTCGCATTGGGGAAGGCCGCCCTGGCCGTGATTCCAAACAGCCCCACATTGCCACCGATGTCCAATACGGTACGCGGTTGCTGCAGGACGTTTTTGCAACCATAACAATCGTCCAAGAGCAGGTCTATGAACGCCATTTTTACGCCATTCTCTTCTGGCAGCGAGAGATGATGACGGCAGCCATTGATGACGACATCGTTTGGCAGACGAAAGGTCGCGCTTCGTTCAAATCTAACCCCAAGTTGGGCAGCGACCTTCCGTCGCTGATACAGCTTCAATAACCTTTGAACAAACATAGATGACCTTTTAAGAATTACCCTGTAGATCCATACAGCGAGAAGTTCTCATTCATCGCCAGAATTCTTGATTACCTTGAGCTCCCAGAAGATCCCCGCACCCCTGATGATGTAACACAAGTAGTTTTCCCAGAAGGCGGGGTAGCGGCCAACAAGCCAGCGCAGCGGCGGGATGTAATTAAATAGCCCCGCAAGCTGGATATAGCGCCTCTTCAGACTATACCGATACGGCATATAAAAGCCATATTCCTTCTCAATATCGGAACCTTCAATGAAATAGTCACACGATCTCGCGCTTAAATAGACTCGGTGCGTGGGATCGACGAACGCCGCAGCAGAGCTGAAATGAGGCACAAGAATAAAAACGGAAGCGCCTGGCTTGGAGATTCGATGAATCTCCCCCATCACTGCAAAGAAGTCCTTCAAGTGTTCGAGGATGCTGATGGCCACCACCATATCGAAAGCCCTACCTTCGAATGGGTAGGGCAGGCAATCAAGATCGCATAACACATCAGGCTTCGTAATCGGATTGACATCAACATTAATCGCCCCTTTCAGCCGCGTTGCAAGACCACTTCCTAGTTGTAGGGTTGGCTCTTTGCTGGCACGCTGGACAATCTCAGGCCACAGATCCTGCCAACCCGGCAGAATCAGTCTTCTCAACTTCCTGAGACCAATCATCAGACGTGACTTCCATTCAGGTGAGCATTTGTCAGTTCATTTTGGATCAATTTACTCCATCGGTCTGAAAAAACATTATAAGTAAACTGATCATCGTAAACCTTCATACAAGCCTTGCTCATCTTTGTATATGTGTCTGCATTAGACCATAGCATGGATAATTGATCCACAAATAGCATCACGTCACCATAATTTACTAATACACCAGTCTCGCCGTCATGAATCACCTCGGGTGTGCCACCATGATTACCACCGATGCATGGCACGCCATGGCGCATAGCCTCTAGGAAAACAATTCCAAAACCTTCTTTTTTGCTAGGCATTACAAACATGGTCGCTGTTTTGTAGGCCGCTTGCAAATCTGCATCAGAAAGCCTACCCCAAAAGGTAACGAGTTGTCTGCAGCCCTTTTCCAATGCATAACGTTCGAGTCGAAATCGGTCGTCACCGTCACCGACTACGTTGAAATGAGCCGGTACACCTGCCTGCTTTAGAATAGCCACCGCATCGATCACCATTTCCATGCCTTTGTATTTTTCGCTGGAATCAAGGCGCGCTACCATTAGCAATGGGAAATCCCCATTTAGCTTAAACCCTGGACTAGGTGTAGGAATATCCCGCTCTGCACAGAGAGGGATAACATGATGCTGACTTAAAGGTATGCCATTCAGGCAAGCGCTCAGCTCCGCCGTGTAGTGGGTCGTTGCAACATTGCTGATTGCCTGTCGCATTGCCCACCGGACTAGCCAGTTGTGTCGTTTCCATGCCTCAATGCCATGCAGGATCACGATGTAGCTTTGAATTCCTCCTAGTAGCTTAGCTGCCAATGCGACAGGGGCAAAATGAATGTGCCCAACGATTGCGATAGCATCCGACCGCTTTCTTAAGAGAAGTCCAAGAATAAAGTGAAGTTTATTTCGATTATATCCGCGCAAACTGCCGGTCGCATCGGGTGCCCTCTTCGACAAGGCTGCATCAGTGTCATTCAAGGCCACACATTCAACCTTCGTGCCTGGGAGTTCATTCAGCATTTCAAGAATACGCAGCATATAGCTCTGAATGCCGCCGTGTGTAGCCATTTCTGGAACGATTAGCTGGATTTGTCTGTGTTTACGCAACGTCATACCACTACACGCTGCCGCCCTCGGTCGATTAAGTCCGCGTTAGCGAACTCAAAACCAATCTTTCCCTGCCCTGCTCTGTGCTGTCTAAGCATCCCGTGGGATAGCTGGACCTAACCGCTACTTAAATTTTGTCAGTAGCGGCATGGTCCTCAAAAAACCCGTGACCAGTGGAAGCAAAAGCTGCCCATGGCTGTGCCAACGACGAATCGTCTCCAGCTTTTCTTTTAGCTCTTCCGGCAAGTTGAGGTTCGGATCCCTCTCCAAACGGACCACCTCATCTCCTAACTCCTTAAAAGCAGGCGCGATTTTCTTGGTGACAAATGTTTCCACCGCTTTGCGTAAGTGATCCTCAACAACGAAATGCTCCGCTCGGTCGCCATTATCCCCCTCAACCCGAATCGCTCCTAGTTCCCTGAGGAACTTTAAGCCCTGGCTGACCGAGCCCCGACTAATCTTTAGCTTTTTACAAATATCCCCCGCTTCGATCGGCCGAGCGAAAAAAAACACCGCCCCGCTTCAATCTCCTTCACCTTAGTAGGATCAATATCAAGCCCCAGCACCCGACATCCGGATTTTGCGAATTGCAAAGCCAGCGGCAAGCCGACGTAGCCTAAACCGATTATCGACAAGTCATATTTCATTTTAAAAACCTCCTTTTTGGTAGGCAGTAGGAAGTAGACGGTTAGCGGTTAGCGATTACTTCAAGCTTACTACATACTGCCAACAGCATACTTTCTGTGAGCGGTATGCAGTTAGCGGTTGGCGGTCACTATGAGCTTACTACTCACGGCCAACAGCATACTAAGTGTGAGCGGTATGCAGTGGGCGGTTAGCGGTTACTTCGAGCTTACTGCATACTGCCCACTGCTTACTTCTTACTGCTTACTTCTGCCCTCCGGGATTCTGCCTGCCGGGTTCAGGTGAAGGAGGTAATTCCCGGACTCTAGATGAGGCTGCGGTGGGGGTCGGATATTTGTCCTGATGTTCTTTTTGTTTCTTCCTATAGAACTCCATAAGACGATGTGGATCGTAGCCGC
>Ga0214919_10005278_pt1 | contig 18442 bp, 22 predicted proteins | sample LL1503_MetaG_FD_177994 | JGI IMG/M metagenome (GOLD analysis project Ga0214919, IMG submission 177994) | Freshwater microbial communities from Lake Lanier, Atlanta, Georgia, United States - LL-1503 | ecosystem: Environmental > Aquatic > Freshwater > Lake | place: USA: Georgia | collected...
GTTTTGGAGGCGGTATAAAGCGCAAAAGCCTTCCTGACACCTTTTGGTACTACGGAACGCTTGTAGAGGATCCTACCGTGTTTAAAATGCTGCCATTGCATGGGACTCTGTACTTTGGAGACTCAGGAGGAGCCGTCATAGACAGCCGTGGCGTTTTGGTTGGGGTCATGGTGAGTTTTGCTATTAATGCCACTGATATATTTGAAAACTCGGCTACCCGCTTGGATGTGGTGTCCGATTGGATACGAGCCACGGCTTTGGAGTTGTCAGGAACACCACTCAAGGTTGGTGTGCAGTGACGAGCCGACTCACAGAATTACAAAAGATATTGGTTGCCGCCTGTAGTGCTTTGCTTGGCATTATTTTGGCACGGGCTTGCGGCTTCTGATTCTCTTCCCTAAATATGGGTATGGTTATAGCAGGAATAGATTACAGCATCTGTGGACCCGCCGTGTGTCTGTACAGCGATGGTGACGCTTCCACATTCTTTGATCACAAGTACTGCTCGTTTTATTTTCTCACCGAGAACAAACGACAATCCGAGATTTCTTCCATGAACATCTACGGCGAACGAATGAGTGATTGGAACTCGGATGAAGAACGATACGAAACCATTGCGGATTGGGCGCAAGACATTGTGATGGGCTGTTCGAGTGTCGCATTGGAAGGGTATGCGTTTTCTGCCAGCGGGCGTGTGTTCAATATTGCCGAGAACACAGGCATTTTAAAATATAAGTTGTATCGTTTAGGAATACCTGTCACGGTTGTGCCGCCCACTGAAGTCAAGAAGTTTGCCACAGGCAAGGGCAATGCTGACAAGAATCAAATGTATGACTCATTCGTGGCAGAAACTGGATGTCACCTGAAAATGTTGTTGACACCGAAACGAGCCGACTCGGTGAGTCCTGTGTCAGACATTGTGGATTCGTACTATATCTGCAAGCACATGTACGAGGCTATCCGCAAAACGAAAGAAGATTAGTAATCACCATTTTGAATCTGTGTTCCAATAGGGTGAATACTCTCTATCATCAGTATCATGAGGGATTCCCATTCCTAGAGAGTGGGAGAATCTCTTTCTATATGCTTTACCTTCTTTTTTGTTTCTTTTATCGAATTCAATTTCTGCTGCTTTTCGTTTCGTTTCTTTTATTTTTCGTGCAGCGAGTTTTTTAGCCGCTTCTTTTGATTTTATAACTTTTCCACCTTTACCGTACATAGAATCGGATCGTTTTTCTGTGCGATCTTTCGCAGTATCGGCTTCCGATTTATATTCCGCTTTGTCTATTTTAGCATTTGCTTTTCGACTACGAATTCTTTCGGCTGCTTTTAGTTTTAATTGCGCTGCTTGTGATCTTTTTCTTTTGGTTTTCATTTCAGCCGCTCGCTCAGGAGTCTGAAAGTCTTCCAACAAAACATCAGGATCCAATTCCAATTCAGCGCAAAGAGCCAACAGCACCGACTCTAGGAGTTCGGTGTACTCGTCCGCTGGAACTTGTGGTTGGTCAATGTGTGAAATAGTTTCATTGAGTGAACGGAATTTGTCGGTGTTGAATCTCATGTCGATATTTAAACTTTCTTGTCGGCGGGCGGAGCAGCATCAAGAGATGGACGAATCCATTCCTTCCATGCCCATGCGGCAATCATAAACATAACAGGCAGATACCACAGAATCCAACCCCAATTGCTTGCGTTATTGTTGTGAACAATATCGTAGTCTAATCGTTTCATGGCAACACTGTCGCTTGTAAGATCAGGCACAATTGTTGGCGCAGTGTTGCAAGCAAACAGAAACACGGTTGTGAACAGCGAGAGTAGAGTTTTCATAGTATTTTGTCTCCTTTACTACAATTTTCCGATTCCCATAACGGTTGCAGATTTGTGTAATGACACAAAGCGCATAGTTTATTTATATCATTTTTTGCAGAAGCAAGGGGAATTATATGATCTACAACCCATCCACCTTGACCATAATTACTCCACGACATGCCATCTTTGAACTTTTCTTGAAGAAGATTTTTCAATTCCTCTACCGAACATCCCAATATTGCAAGTGTTGATTTATTTTTCTTGTGATTTATCTTATTGAACGCTATATGCATTCTTCCACGCATTCGGTGTCGTAAAGCATAGAAAGGATCATTTGCCATTTTTTCCATATGACGCAAATTTCTTTTCATTCTATTATTTTTTCTATATTCCGATGTTTTCTTTTTTATCTGTTCTGCGTTTTTGATGTAATACTCGGAGCGATACTTTTTGTAGTATTCTGGCTTTTTATTTTGGTTGTCTATACATCTTTTATCAATACGATCTTTGTGTTTCAGATAATGAATTTTTGCTGTGTCGCTTTTACATTTTCTGCAAGAGATACACCGACAACCTTTATTATATGATTTTGTGCTATTTGGAAACAAACAATCACTCATGATTTATTTCCTGCTGCTGCACTCCCAAAATACCATCCTATCACAGAAAGCAAGATTTGACGGTTTTCGGATGTGAACAGATATCCGTTGATTTCCACAAAGAACTTTTTCGTGTACTGTGGAAACAATCCAAACAAGCCTTCAGGACTTGTGGCATCCACTTCAACAAATGTTGGAACGCCGAAGAACGGCAGCACAAACGGAGCCAAAAAGGTTCCGAACAGAATAGCCAACACAATGATTTGTCGTACACCCTTGCCCACATCAAGCGGAACTCGCTCGGCGGCGGCGTTTTGATTCTCAGTGGTCTGCCGATTCGCAGCCATGAGACGCTCAAACATTTCTTTTTGATCTTGTGACTTCTGAGCCATGTAACGAAACAAGAATCCTGTGGCTCCTCCAGCAATCAATGATACAACTTCGGTTGGAAATGGCATGACTATTTTCCTTTCTTTTGGACAGTCTCAATCACCTTGTTATTTATGAGAGTTGCCGTCTTACGGCGGCGAATATTTGATTTATTCGGTTTGTTTTTGGCAGGAACAGGCGGAAAATCGCTGCCTGTACCCGCAATTCGGTCTGCTCCTGTCACATTCGTGGGTGCAGCAGTGGGCAAACCGCCGTCTTCGTCTAAAAACGCTGCAAATGATTTCATGTTTCGTTTCATAGATGCCCTTATAGGCTCATTAGAGCCGCTGCAAGCCGTCCGTCCATTGGAATCTCGTCTAATACCACCTCGTCCAACACAAAGCCCTCACCTATGTAGTTTAAATATAACAGGGCAGTTTTCAGACTTGGATGAATATTTGAATCCAATTTAAAAAATAACATTCGGGCAGCACCCATCGGAGTAAACACATTTCCCAAAATTGTGAGATGATTTAATAATAGTATTGGTCTGACTTTGCCTGTGCGATGATACTTCTTGAGAAGCCGCTTCACATACTTGATGCGACTGAGATCTTCTTCAAATTCAGTCATGCCTTCGCACTGTGGATTTGTGTATTGCCCTATCGCATAGAGCATGAAGTTTTCGGCGTTTATCTTTCTGAAGTTCATGATATAAAAAGTGGACTTTATTTCTTAGTGGACTTGTTCTTTCTCTTGAACTTATTTATCTTGTCTTTCGCATCCAAATCCACATCCGCAATGTTGTCGCCTGGATTCGGAGACATGAGAGAAGTTGCACCTGTGCCATAGTAGTCTTCTCGCACAGCCGCCCGTTTTTCTCGTGCCGCTTTTCTTTTTGCCTTCCATTTGTCATGCGCTCGCATTCCTGCAAACAAAGCCGCACCACCCACTGCTCCAGCAACAATACCCGCAGGATGTGGATGCTCTGCTGCAAGATTTGTGGCAGTCAACGCTCCACCAATCACACCACCAACTTTGGCGGCGTGTTTGTGTGTGAATTCTTCACGGCGGCGTTCGTTTCTGAGAGTGTTTCCTGTTTTCACCACTCCACGACGAAGCCGTGCCGCAACTCCTGAGCCACGATACTTGCCGAGTCCACCTTTTGGCAGATTCAACTCTTGCAATCCATCATTAGAGATGAAATCTAGGAAGCGTTTCATCGGGAGAGTTTGTCTGCGGCACGATCAATGCCCTTGGATCGCTTGTACGAGATTCGGGCAAGTTCTCCACGCTTGTTTTGTTTTGCTTGCGTGTTTTTCATTGTGTCGTGTCTGCCTACTGTTCGTCCGTGTTTAAAGTCAGCCATGCCACCCGCAAAAACTGCTTTGCTGATGTAACGCTTGAGTAATGGCTTGCTCAACTCATCTACTTGTTGCGCTTCTTCGCTCACAGACTTCTTTGCTGCCGCCGCTTTGGCTGCTGCTCGCTGTGCTTGTCGCTCTCGTTGCTTGCGCCTGATTATTTCTCTCAAATCTCTGTCACCGAATGTGCCAGGAATATCCATCTTCATTAGTCGCTTGTGACGAGCCTCGGCAGCACGCTCGGTTTCTTCGCTCACGGCGGCAATGGTACGAGCAGCACCAATCTTTTTGCCGTTCTTGACTTTTTGAGTCAACATGTTCTTTCCCACTTTCCAACCCGGGAATTTTGCTTCTGGATACGGTCGTCCACTGCGTTGTTTGCCGCTCTTCACTTCTTCGTCAGAGTATCCTGTGCCTTCTTTCACGGCACCTGCTGGTCTGCCTTTGCCTAATCGCACAGGAGTTGCAGGCATATTCTTTCTGTCGGTCGCACCTGCTGGTCTGCCTTTACCTAATCGCACAGGAGTTTCAGCCCTAAAATAACCTGTTCCTCTGCCACGATTTGGTCCCTCAAGTCCCTTGAAGAACGGCACTTTCTCTCTGGCAAGTTCTCGCTTGATTTCCTTTTTCGCCGATGCAAAACCTTCGTCCACTGACTTTTCAACAGTTTTCTTGCCTCCAGGACCGATTGCGGTAACCGTGTAACCAATTTTCTTCTTTGGATTCAACGCAATCTTTGCCATGGACTTTTTTGGAGCGTGCCAAGTAAGTTCTTTGTTTTTGCTTTTGACAAGATCGTCCACGCTTTCACCAACGATACCCATGCCTGCAGCACTAATACTTGCAGTCACTGTGTAAAGACCATCCATCTCTGCCACTTCGCAATGCATTGTAAACTCTTTGAGTCCTGCAGTTGGAGCCGCACGACCGTCAAAGCGAATGCCGCCTGTTGCAGCATCGTATCCGTCCACCCGACCGTATTGACGCACAGGAATATCGTATGTGCCAACGCCGCCGTCCCATGAACCATTCTTCCAATCAAAGTCTAGGAGTACTGCATTCAAGCGCAACTTGATTTTCAAGAACGCCTGATTTGGATCTAGGTATGTGCCACGACCAATGGAGGCAAGCATTCCATTGATGCCAGCCATTGCGCCTGGAGAATTCGTGTGATGCAGTCCTGCATCGTCCTTGTGAGCCGAGCGATTGCCGTAGCCCGTGAGAACTTCTGAGTATTCGCTTTCGCTGAGAGTGCCACGGAACGCTTTGAATGATTTGTTTTCTTTCATGTGTTTTGCCTTTGAGATTTCAATTGCTGCGAGTTGTTTCTGAGCCTTTTCTTTGCTTGGGTGTGTGCCTAATGTTTTCTTGCCTGACGAATCTGTTACAACGAATTTACTGCCTTGTTTCTTGATCATTCAAGTGTTCCATCTCTGCCTTTGGCAGCCCATGAGGTACGCTTTTGTGCGTTTGAAGTAAACTTACGAAGAGCCTTGCGATGTGCACGATAGTTGCCTGTTGATTGCGGAGTAATCTTTCCGTTTGCATCTCGTGGAGAGTCTTGCGCTGCCGCTTCAGGCGAACCACCTGCACGACGAACTCTTGCGGAGTCTACTCGGCTTTGCAGTTTGGAAGCAACACCAGTCAAGCGTGAATGCTTCTTCCAATCGCCTCGCTGATAGGCATCGTACTTTGCGCCCATGACTCTGCCAAGTTTTGCTGCGCCTCGTTCGTCGAGTTGTTCAGATTCTTCGGCAACAAGTTTGTCTGCGGCACGACCGATTCCCTTGTCTCGCTTCATTGCCCTGATTGCTGCTTTTCTTCGTGCTGCTACATTGGCTACATTGTTGAGAAACTCTTTGTCGGTGAGTGCTCCAGCCTTCCAACTATTTCTACCACTATCTTGGTTTGCTTTCTTGATGTACCGTGCAAGAGTAGGCTTGCTCAACTCGTCGAGTTGTTCGGATTCTTCTCCGATAACCTTTTTCACAATCTTACCAACCTTGCTTTTCAACTTGGACAGTTTTGATTGTGGAGGCGGAATTTTCTTGCCGTAGGCATCAATGAAATCTCCGTATGCATTTTTCTCAACCACTTCTTCGGTTTCTTCTGCCATGGCTTTTTTCCCACGAATCGCTTCACGCTTCACGGCGGCAATACGATTAAACTTGTGAACAGCCTTGCGGAAATCGTTACTGCCGCCAATCGCATCACCAGTACGAACAGCCTTTGCAGCATCGCTTTTGTTTTCCATGTCAAATGCGGCTTTGGTGAGTCGTGTTCGGCGTGGAGTTCCAAGTCCTGCACGATCTGATGCATTCTGTAGTCTTCTCAATTTCTTTTCATAGCCTTCCTTCACCATGTCTTCTCCGATTTCATCCGAGTAGTAGTCTAACAGTTCACGAGCAACTTTTAGTTTTTGTTCGCCGCTCAGACGCATCTTGACACCTGTCTGCTTTGTGCGTTCTGCCAAACCGTCTTCCACCGCATACACAAATCCTTTCACAGCAAGTTCAGGATTGTACTTTCCGCTCTTCAACTTCTTCTTGTAGTTCTTGACAATAGACAAGATACGGCTACGATAGATTTGAGCCGAATGAATCACAGCAAGATAGGTTGTCATTTCTTCGCCTTGCAGATCAATCTTGTTTGTGTGAGTATTTTCTTCTTGCACAGGCTTCTTTGTTTGGCTTGCTCGCAGTGCTGCAATTCGTGCTGCTCTTGATGCTTCTTGTTGTTCAGGAGTTTCTGGTAAACCTGTACGAGTAGGAGGCTTGTATGCAGGATGGTTCACAAAAGTTTGTCGTGCTTGGGCAGCGGCTCGTTCCGCATCAAGTCGTTTACCGTTTGCAGTAATTTCGGCATGTAATTTGGCGACATGAGCCTTTTCTGCCTCTTTGGCGGCTTGATCTTGAGGAGAAGCACCTGCGTAACCGTGACCTCGTGTGCGAAATTCGGTGATCACCGAATCATCGGCAGTCTTTGCAAACTGAAAGAATGATTTGCCTTCAGCGATGCTTGCCCAATCGCCGCCTTGTTCGTTGTACCATTTCACTGCCCAACCACTAGCGCATGGGCTTGGATACTCGGTGAAGGCACGGCGAGCGTTTGTTTTGGCTTCCGACCACAGTTTTGTGTTTGTTGGCTTGTTTTCTGCAAGCGTCTCGGCGGCTGATTCGTGCAATTCGCAAAGCGAGATGGTTTCCGAGTTCGCATACTCAAACGACTCTTCCACGGTTTCTTTACCCATTGTGCGCTTGAACGCATTGAAAAGAGCAGGGTTGCCTGTAATCTTTCTGAGCATGGAGTCCATGAGACCCACCATCATTTCACGATATGCTTTGACGCTACTCATTCGCAGTGCGGCTTGTGGTGATTTGAAAGCCTTGCGAGCCACAGCAATTTCCGATTTGTCAACCAAGCCGCTGCGAAGCAGGCTGTTCGTGCGATCAGTTTCTGTGCTTTCTCCGAGTTTGGTGGAGGTTGCAGCCGCATCTGCGGCGGTGTCGTGATTGGCTTTGTCTTTGCCGAGCGAACTTCGTAGTGCCGTGTAAAGAACTCGGTTGTTCACAATTTTGTCTACAACATCCACAAGAATTTCTTGCATGAGTGTGCGATAAGCAGGACTCTTGGCGTATCGCTCAGGATCTTGGAAAAGCGTCATGGCTCGACGCACATTGCTTTGAGAAACTAATCCAAGGCGAAGCAGAGACTGAAGTTTGTTTTTGATGGCACTATCCATGTGATGGGATCCTTTGTTGAGTATTCTTTTCTTTATTTAGACTATTTTTAGACTATGCGAATGGGTCCATATATCATTCTTCCATTTTTTATCGCATAAATGGCAGTTCTACCGTTTTTTAGGGCGCAATACACCTCTTCTCCGTATCGGATAGCCGAAACGATTGTGCCGTCCCCAAAGGTTTGACACGGTTGAGAAGCCTTGCCCACATAAAACTGAACTCGTCCACGAGAAACACTCACCCATGTGTTTTCTGCGCCTCTTGAGTTGCTTGGACAGCCCGCATCCTCATCAATCTGATCGTGAATCTCCTCGTCAATCTTGCACGGTGGAATCGGATACTTCTTATTGTGCTTGGAGAAGCCGCCTGTTTCGCCTGGAGTTGGTGGGCGGCGTTTCTTCTTGTCGCTTTCCATCATGCGTTTTGCGGCAGAGTGAAACAGATCTGTGAAATCGTATTCTTCTTTCATTGAGATTCGCATACCCTTCTTTATTTCGTCAAACAATCGCTTGGCGGTTTCTCGTCCACTTGCAGGCAGTCCGCTTGTGAACGCTTTCAGATTTCCTTTGGCTACGGCTTCTCGCATCTTGGATGCGCTCATTCCGGCTGCTCCTTTTGATTTGGCATCACGCTTCAGCGAGATCACATCAAGTCGTTTGATATTCAACCGCTTGTCAGCATCTTTGTGACCAATATATTTTTTAATCATATCATATCCCTCGGCACGATCTTCGCCGCTCACAATAATGATATGAGTGTATCCCTTTTTTGCCAAAACATACATCATGTCAAACGGAGTCTGTATCTTTGGTTTGCTTATAAAATTAACACTCGGAAACAGTTGCTGTAACCAATATAATTTGCGGGCGGGCGACAGCGGATTCTTTTTGGGTTCTTGAGTCTGACTGATTCCGATAGCGTGATCCGCACCCATTTTAGCCGCAGTGTCTACAACCTTGTTGAAAAGGAGTTGATGCCCAGAAGTTGGTGGATTGAACCGACCAAAAGCAACCACGATGGTTTTGCTTTTTTGGGTTTTATGAACAATCTTAGCCACCGTAGATCACCTCCGTAATTGCACTTCTTGACATCAACTCTATTACCGTGTTTCACTTTTCGTGAAATTTGCTCTTGAAAATTCTATGCGATCAACCAATTTGACTGCCGCATTGCTTAGACGGTCAATCGCCACAAATCCTTCAGGAACACTCGCCACATACTTGTCACCCTTTTTCAAGAATGTTCCAAATTCCGACGAGAGTGTGGTGAGTTTACTTAATACTGTTCGCTTCAACTCGGACACCTTGTTATGTAGGGCAAACAGATGATTGATCTGATTGCGGTTCGTGCGAATGAAATCCAATGTGGGTGTCGGAACTTTTCCCACCACTTTTGTTTTGCGTGCCTTGCGTTCCTTTTCAACCTTTGCCGATGCCCAAACCAACAGTTCGTTTGCATCGCCCAACAGTCTGCCTGTTTTCACAATGCTGTTAAAGTATGTTTTGATTTCGGTGACCACGCCAATCTTGCTGCTCACAGCGTTCATCACGGTTTTGAGAGCCGAGCCTTGTTTCACAAGCATTGCAATGGTTTGATGAATGCTTTTGATTTCTTGTGCGCTGAACAGACCATCGCCTTTTGAGAATCGGTAAGTCGCATTATCAAACCACGCTTTTTTGCTGCGAGTCAAGCCCGACAGATTTGGATTGAACTGCTTGACTCTCAGGCTTGAAATGGTGTCTCCCTCGTATTCGGTATGAAACACAACGCCTATTTCAGCGGACAGCATTCGTTTTGCAATATCTGATTTTGGATCCAATGCATATTTGATTGTATTGGGTTGGAATGTGAGATATCGCTTGCCGTCAATGGTTTCTGTGGCAAGCGAGTCACGCAGAAACAGGAGATCGCCTTGCAGCACAGTGGTTATTTTTAGAGGCTTCAGAAAGCGCAGGGCTTGCTTGAGTTTGTTGTTCAAACTGTCCGTGCCACTGCCTGGATGATTACGATCAATGTCCGCATCGGTGTAGTTCACCTTGGGTGTGGCATTAAAGATGGATTTTGTTGCCACAAAGAACTTGCCTGTTTCAGGATCCGAGCCACAGAAAACGGAAGGCGAGCCGTCCCATTTCACGGAAATGTCATAGGCACTTGGATTGTTGGACTGCAGCGAATCCACCACGCCGCCGAGCGAAGCCAATGCCGCTGTGAATTTTGCATAGCCGCCGTTGAACATTTCGTCCTCAAGATGCTCCAAGTGCATATTCCTGCCTTCCTTCTTGAAGGATTCGGCAAGGAATGGGATAAATGTGTTTATGGGATTCACAACCCTATTTAGGCTGCGGCGACCTGTTCGGAACGGTAAAACGATATGGCATCGGCGAGTGATTCCACCCAATCATGGGTTCGTGCTTCAAATACTTGACACTCACCTGTGCTTGCCACTGTGATGATCAGCACAATATTGTCCACCTTTTGTCCAGTTTTGTCTTGCCACATGAGAGCATATGCCGCACCCTGCGTAAAGTAGTCGGCAACCGAGTCTTCTGATTTTGGATTCTTGGATGTTTTAAAGTCCACCACAGATAGTACGCCGTTATATTCTGCAATGCAGTCTGTGCGTCCTGCCAAGCCCACCTTTTTTGACCACAGCGGAACTTCAATCGCACGAATATTATCAATGCAATCCATGTACGGCTGCATCACAGTGAACATGTCTAATTCTTCTGTGCCTTTAGCCGCTTGTTCTGATTCCTCAAAACGATTTTGCAGATAGTCTTCTGCGAGCGCATGAACTCGTGTTCCACGATCCAAAATCTTTCGGGACTCGTCGGCGTTTTCACGCCGCCACTTTGCAAAGAACTTGCGCTTCTTCCAGCCTGTCACGGTTGTAACCGAAGGAAACACACCATCGGGCGTGGTGTATCTACGACCCGCAGCACTTTCAACAACAGAGATATCACCCGAAATATTCACGAATGCATGATGAAAAGTTTTCATAATTTATTAGTCGCTGTCTTTTGGTGTCTCGTCAATCACTTCCATGTCCCGCATTGGTTCAGCCTTTGGCTTTTCAATGATTGGGGTTTGATTCCGATTTTGATATCGTTGGGCGGCTTTCCACTCAGGCTTTTCCTGTTGTTGCTTCAGCCACAGTAACATGTCTCGCATTCCTGCCATTGTATGATCTCCTAGCAAGTATTTAGACGGCGGTTATCCAAAAGCAAAAACAATTTGCTTATTTTGAGTATTTGAATGCCGCATCGTAAGTTTCAAGTAATTCTTGTGTGGTTGTGATATATTTTCCAGCACCCGATAAGAATGCTTCTGTTATATGTTTTACAAATGTATTAGTCGTTCCAAACAATACAATTGCAGGCAGACAGACTTCTGCCGCTAATTCTTTGATATAAGAGCGTTTGGAATCAAATATTTGTGCTCCTGCGTCTTGACTTCGATCTAGGCGATCCAAGGTTTCAAAGAATGCTGCATGATATTCGCCTGTGTGATGTAATTGTGTCTTGCCTGCCATGATCATTTCACGAACCGTGTCTACACACGCTGATTGTGTGAGACAGTCACATTCTTCTTTGATACTCAGAAACTCCAACGGCTTTGTTTGCTTTCGCACTGTGGCAAGAACCGTGAAGCGATCAAAGAATTGTAGTTGTTCGGATTCGGATCGCACAAACGAGTATGCGCTCATTGCTTCAGCAAGCGAATGAATTCTGCGGAACAGTTTGCCGTTATCAAAAGGTTTTGTGTACAGTGACTCGCTGCCGTGAGTGCCGTTGCGGCGTAAGCCGTTTCCTAGTGTTGCCGTGTATCGTAGTTCGGCATTAGCAGTTTCAAGCCACACAACAGGTGAACCGTATCGTTCAGCAAGACTGTTTGCCACGGACAGCGTTAATCGTGCCGTGCTGCCTAACGACTCTTGTATGCGTAGACTGAGTGGTGTCGGTGTAGTATCACTCAACCAAAATTCCACTGCGGAATGTCCGAGTGTTTCGTCCACGATGATGCGACCACCGTTAGCGGTGCGTGTGCAAGTAATCATAATATATCTCCTGTGTTATTTATGTCGGCGTGGACGCAATCCAAAAGTCAAACGCTTTCGCATTGAAATCTTTCGTCGTCGCATTGCAACGCTGCGCCTGCGCTTGGTTTTTCTTGCCGACCGCTTTGCACGAAACTTCATCTTCTTTAACTGCGATCCAGGACGGCGAACACAAGTGCGTGTGCCTCGTTTCATGAAACCGGGACCACACTTAAAAATGATTCGCTTCTTGCCCTTGCGAACCACAATTTTTCGCTTGGCGGCTGCTTCGTTCAGCATCTCGTTTTCAATTTCAAACGACTCTTCAATCTCGTCGTCTGCTTCGTCGTCCGTTTCCACGGTGATGTCGGCTTCTTCCACAGGATCAAGGAAAGTAATGACACCGTCGTCTCCTTCTTCCCACTCCACACCATTATCTTCTAGGTACTCAACGACTTCTTCCCGACTGAAATTAGGCATGTCTAAAATGATTCGAGTTTCTGTGAGTTCGGCATCAAACTCTTCGCTGATGATGCGTTGAAGCGAACAGAATGCGTGATCTCTTAGTTCTTTGAATGGTTTCATTTATATTCCTGTTGAGTGAATGGATTTTTGTATCCTCGTTTTGGTATGACTGAATATTTGCTCACCGGCCAATAGGACAATTTGATATCGGGTTGAATTTCAAAATTATCTGTTCGTGATCCGATTCGTATCGTGAAAGATTCTGGTCTTGACACATCATCTATTGCAGGAATACCTTTTAGTTTCAGTGGATTTTTTTTACCTATTCGGTAAAACTCTCCACCCGACACCATGTAATCTGCGGGTGCTGATTTGTTTGCATAGTGTATTGTGACTAATTTTCCCACATCAAATTTGAGAGTCGCAATGGTTTGATTTGCTCTGCCTCCGAGTGCCTTGTAGTATTTGGTTCTTGGATTTTTGATTGCCGCCAAGAATGCTTTCATTTCGTTTACTTCAACTGTTCTATTTTCGTTAGCCTTACGATTTGTTGATGTGGAGAATATTGAAAAGTAATACTTTAAACTAGAATTGTTCCATTTTGTTGGCATTGTGTCTTTTAGAAAACTTCTCAGAGTATCCACCCAAAGAGTTGCTTCTTTGCTGTTATTGAGAAGTCGTAACAAAATATCTGTCGCTGGAGTTTCATTTGTGACAGGTTCTTTTCCTTCTCGTATCAATTGTGCCGCAGCAGTTTTATCATATGATACTTCCCATCCAGATTTTCCTGAATCTCGGAACACATAAGAAAATCTGGGATTCATCAGAAACGCATTGTGATCCATTTTCACTTCCACCCAAACAGGCTTGGCAGAGAGTGATGGACATGTGACTAGAACATCAGGAAACGACACACTCACTTTGGGTCGCTCTGCTTTCATTCCTTTCAAAGAGCCATTGATGTGTTTGGCAACATCTCGCTCGTATTTGTCTGATGTACTAGACATGATTTAATCCCAATAAATATCCGTGCCTCTATCCAAAACAACCTTGCTGTTACGCTTATCCACGATCTGCAAACCTGTTCCTGCGGCACGAGGCTCAACTTCACGACCACTCACAGTTTCGTAAGTGTCTCGTCCATCCTTGCGAATCTTCTTGAGTTTCAGCGTGTACGGCTTGCCATTCTTTGTGCCTTGTACTTCCATTTTAGTTCCGACCATCACGCCCACCATGTTCACAATAAGATCTTGTGCGGATTCAATATTTTCGTCTGCACTGCTGTTGTCATCACCCACAATCTTTTTCGCTTTCATGAGATTTCCAAACCGATCTGTTTTGCGAGCCTTCATTGGCTTTGCTGCCGCAGTGTAGCGTGTGGCATCGTCTGCGTCAACACCTGCAGCCATTGTTCCCATGACAGGAGTACGATCCATCTTTCGCTTCTGTGCTTCTTGCATCTCCACTGATTCTGTAATGGTTTGCACGATGCGTTGCAAGCGAGTCGTGCGAGATCCAAAACTGAACGATTCTTTTTGTGGCTCTTGTTTCATGGTTTTTCCTTGTGTTGGTTTGGTTTGTGGTTTGTCTGCGCCCGAAGGACGAGTTTTCTTTGCAAGACCCATGTTATCCATGAAATCATTTGAAAACTTTATGACTTCATCAATCGGAACAGGCTTTCCGTCTTTGTAGATGGCTTTGGTTGGCATTGTGACGCTCGCACCATCCTTACCGTCTGCAATATCTTTGGCGCACATGGCAGCCCATCGGTGATGTCCGTCCACCACATAACCATCGCTCACATAGATTGGATCTTTCAAGCGGCTTGCGGCTTTAGCGTATGCATCAGGATCGGCATCTGCGGCAACCAATGTTCCGTACATGCTTGCCACTTTTGTTCCATCTAATTCGGTTTGAATCGGCTTGAGTCCTGTGACGCTTGCGTCTTCTTCACGAATTTCGTAGCCTGACTTTTCTAGTTCTTTGGCAAACTGCGACTCCATGTTTACTTCTTGTCCCCAATCCTCATCCGTCATTTGATCAGGACTCGTGTAACCTTTTGCCTTCATGGTGGTTTGCACAAGAGTCTTGTATGCAGGAGAATCTGGTTTTTCTCTGTCCACATTTGAACTGAACTGCGGCATTTCTTTTCGCTTGATGCCTTTGTCAATCTTCTTGCCGCTCTTTGGATCATGACAAAATCCAATCTGAGCAAAAGTCTTGGAGCATAGTTCAAAATCAACCACTTGTTCGCCACGCAATGCGCTGAGTACGGCATGATTCATTTCGTCGGCAAAATCTCTTTCTGTTTGAGCATCACCAAACACAGAGTCTTTGTCGTCCTGCGGTCCCGCTAGCGTTTTGTTCTTGACCGCTTTGGCAACCACATTTGCTTTGCGTATGTCTCGCTTGCCTTGCTTATTGATTGTAGTGAATCCTGCAGGTGGAGAATCAAACTTTGTTTTGGGTGATGTGGGCAACACATCAGGATGCTCTTCGGGTGGCTCGGCTTGTTGCGATGCGGCAGGCTTTTCTGTTGTGGGCTTTGTGGTTGCCGATGGTTTGGCGGCAGCCGTGGTTTGTGGTTCTTGTTTGGAGAAGCCTTGATCATCCAACGGAACTTCTCGTGATGTGTCTACTTTCGCATGATCCACCGAGCCGCCTTTGCCTTGTCCTTTGGCGTATGCCTTGGCACGCTCTTCGTCTTCAAAATAGTCTGTGATATCTTGTGGATTCTTTGCGCCGAAATGTCCGCTTGCGGTTTTCCAAGTTTCACCTTTTTTTCGGTCTGCACCAGTCTTCTTTGGCGTATTGGAAGAAGCAGCATCAGCAGGAGTAATGACACCACTCATGGCTTCCATGATCGCTGTTCTTAGACTTTTGTATTCGTTCTTCATGTTCACACTCCATATGATCTGGTGACTCTTGTAATCCTATCAATCTGTGCGCTGAGTCGCTCTGTTCTGTTTGCCCAATGAATATAATCTTTTTGCGGATTTGCCATCAGATTATTTAGCAGCGGCAGAATCAAGGCTTCCACTTCCAAGAGTTTGCTCTTGCACTCACTACGCATTGCCGCAGTTCTGTCTTCCACTTCGCTCAACACCACACTCAAATTGTCGCCTTGAGATTTGATGCTTGAGTTTAGTTCACCCAATTCCATGTTAAGCACACGATCAATCTTTTCTTCCACCCTTGATACCGCTGTCGCTGTTGGTTTCAGTGCTGCGAGTTTCGCATCCATCTCCACGAGTTTGGCTTGAATCGAAGAAACAGCATCACTTGATACGGCGGGCGGCGTGGCTACAGGCTGCGATTGTGGAAGCAGAATGTTGAGTTCTGTTTCATCAACCGCAGTGAAACCGAAATCATTATCGGTGTACGCCATTGCGGCTCAGGATACTGTCCAAGTGCCAGTTGCACCTGAAGCCACAGCAAAATACAAAGCAGCAGTAAATCCACCATTCACCACCGTGCCTGTGGCGAATCCAAGAGTGTTGCCTGCAACTCCACCCAAAGCGTTGGTTACTGTTACATCTGATCCGTCTCGAATATATTTCTGCATATACAAGCCGACAGTTTGTCCTGCGACGAGTGCCGAAACAGTCAAGCCGTTTGGCGTGGTGAGACCTGCAGGATTTTGCAAAGCCGCTTCTAGTGCGCCGTGCGTTGTGAGTCGGTTTGCTGTGTGACCCGAACTACCAAACGGAGGAAATCCTGATCCGTTTGTGAGTCCTGTGACTCCGAAACCCAAGCGTCTTGCTCGTTGTTCAATGATTTGTGCGCCGGTGGAACCGCTCATTGCCGTGATTCCATAGACTGCTGCCAATCCGGAAAGAATTGATCCAAGTTTTTGTGCTCGTGAGAGTTCTACTGATCCTGCTGTAAATGCCATATGGGTGATCCTTTCAAGGGTTTTGATGAGTGTGCTGGCTTGTTCCTCTATTTAGCATCGGAAACGGTTTGACTTTCAAGGGTAAACATAATATTTCACGGTTTTCTTGGTTTGGGTAGTGCCACAGGCTTCCAATTTTTGATTACGGACTTTGTGGTGACGATTTCGCCTTCAGTGACCCCAATATCACTCTCTAAATTTCGTTTTTTGTTGTTCATGTGCTGCGCCCATTCGTATTCTGGCGTTTCTGATTTGTTGATCGTAACCAAATTGTTGCCGCCACGAACCCATCGTCGAATCTCTAGCGAGGTTTTGGACGGCAGGGCGGCGAGTTGTTGTTTCAGATGCGTGAGATGCTGTGTGTAGACCTTTAGTTTTGCACGGTAGCCTTCGTCCGAAACCTCGCCGCACTTGTGCATGATACCGTCGCATGAACGAGTTTGTTCACCCCATCCTGGTCTTTGATATCCGTGGTGCGTCATTTTCTTGTCTGCGGTGAGCGCAATGTTTCTGTCACACCATGTGCAGGTTCCACGAATCTGATTCGGATTGGTTTGTTTCACAGGCGCATTCGGATCACGCACTCTGCCCACCACTAATTTTGTTTTGGCGGCATCAAGTGCGGCTTTGATCGGCACAATCTCCCGCAGTAACGGAATAATCACACCCCATATTTCGGGAACTTGTTTTTCACGATGTGCGTACTTGCGATACATTCGTTCTGCTTCCGTCACAGACATATTGATTTTCCATATTGCTTCTGATTCCGCTTCAGGTAGCGGCAGAGGAATGGGTGGAGTTTTCCACATGTATTTTGTGAGCACAATTCCTTTGTAGATGTGATCGTCCCACACACCATCCAAAGCCGCACCAATGTTTCGCTTGATAATGTCCAATCCTGCTTTGTTTGTGGGTTGTGTGCCGTCCAACACGGCACGAAGATCTGTAATGGCATTGTAGAATCGTTCAATCTTGCCGTGCTTTGAAGTCGTGATCATTCGCTCAAACACAGGAAACGATTCCGGCAGCGTGGATTTTGCTTCTGTGATATAGTTCAAAAATCCTTTCACGATGATTTGTTTCCTTTTTTGCGGTTTGTGGTTCTGCTGACAACACGCAAATTTCTTTTGTGATTGCTGCCGCCTTTGGATCGTGGCGTTTTGTGATCCACTTCAACATTCGGATTTTCTCCGCTGTTGCCCAATCCCATTTTTCGCCGTGCCTTGTGGCAATCTGATTGATACTTTAATTGAGCAGGTTTGCCTTGATAGTCACGATACTCTTTTTTATAGTCTCGTACTCGTTCTTTTAAAAATTGTAAAAATGGCATCATTGCGATTACTCTTTTCGTGCAAACACACGGTAGGCTGCTCGTATCTGTCGCTCTTCGGGTGTTTGTCCTTCGGGAGGAAACCATGTGTCTTTGAAATGCATGGAATCGTCGGCGGCTTTCCGTGCCACAACAAGTATGGGAACTGCACCTGCCGCTGCTCGCATCTTGTCTTCTCCGATACCCCACTTAGCCATATACGGCATCCAAGCAATGCCTGTGACTCGATACTCGTTTGCAACAAGTTCCGAGTAGCCTGAACCTGGAGTCTGTGCTTCGCTTCCGTCCAATCCCACACCTTTTCCGTCTGCAATTTGTTGTATGCGTTCTTTGGACTCCATGAAATATTTTTCCAACACTTTGGTTGTGGCTTCAATGTGTTCTCTCACAAAGTAGCCAATCACCCGATTGATCTGTGTTTCGTCCGATTTCATCTGAGACTTTCGGAAATTATTGATTCGGTTCACAATGTCACGAGGATTTGCTGTTCCTGCGGCAGGAGGAAAAGTCATGACATCATTGATTGAAGCACCGTACAGGTTTGGTGATTTGATGTAGGCAATAAATCCCGCATCCGATGATATCTTTACCGCAAGTTCTCCGAGTTCTTTCACGAAACTTTCAAAAACTTTTTTGTGTGCCGCTTCCATTTCTTTTTGAAATTCTCGCCCAATGCCACTGGGCAAGGTTCGTGCCACTTCGGGTATGCCGAGCCATCGCCGACCACTCTCGTCAGGAACACTCATAATGTCACTCATTCCTGCCATGAGAATGTTTGCTTCCAATTTCAAAACCACTCCTGCTCGCCATACTCCGCTTTCGGCAAGACGAC